>Ga0164318_10003103_pt1 | contig 15674 bp, 13 predicted proteins | sample GuaBasSedimGuay9_FD_113734 | JGI IMG/M metagenome (GOLD analysis project Ga0164318, IMG submission 113734) | Subseafloor sediment microbial communities from Guaymas Basin, Gulf of California, Mexico - Guay9, Core 4571-4, 0-3 cm | ecosystem: Environmental > Aquatic > Marine > Hydrothermal vents...
ATCACCACTTGGTAATCATAATTTAAAAATGTGGTTTAATAGTGTAAACGGACAAACAGATATTAATCCTGAAAATGACACCTTAGTTAAAACTATTGAGTACCAATCAACAGTACTCCCTCGCCTACCTCTTTTTGAAGAATTTACAAGCTCAACATGCTCACCTTGTGCAAGTTTCAATAACACATTTGTTCCTTGGTGTAATACAAATGCCGATGATATCACGCTTATAAAATATCAAATGAACTGGCCAGGATCAGGTGACCCGTATTATACTGCCGAAGGTGGAACACGAAGAAATTATTATGGCGTAAATGCAGTTCCCGATTTATTTTGCAATGGTGATGGTATTGGTGCAAATACAAGTGCTGCTGGTTCAGCATTAGCTAGTGCATCATTGTTAACATCAACTTTAGATATTGCATCATCATTTACAATGTCTGGTTCAAACATCTCAATTACTACTAACATCTTGCCATTTGCAAGTAGCTCAAACCTTAAAGTTTACAATGTTATTATTGAGAAATTAACCACAGGAAATGCTACTTCAAATGGAGAAACCGAATTTGAACATGTGATGATGAAAATGATGCCAAGTGCAAATGGTATCACAGGAACATTTACTACTGGCGTGCCTTCACAGTTTACATATACTTATGACATGGCAACAACTCATGTTGAAGAAATGAATGACTTGTTGGTTGTTGTTATAGTACAAGATCCATCTACCAAAGAAATAATGCAAAGTGCATATGGTTTGATGAATGCTAACTATTCTCATGAAGCACGATTAAGTATGATAACTCTTGATGGTGAGCCTCTTGAAGGATTTAACCCTGATGTATTTGAGTACGAAGTAAAGCTTCCGTTAGGAACAATTGAAGAGCCTGTACTTGGAGGCACTCCAATGAATAGCAATGCCCTAGTTTTAACTAGTATGGCTTTTGCAATACCAGGAACTGCCAAATTAGATGTTTATGCAGAAGATCGCTATGAGCACGAACAGTATAAAATTAATTATGTTTATGATAATGTTGGTGTAGAAAATGATGTAGAAGCTCTTATTTCCGTTTATCCAAACCCTGCTTACGACAAGCTATTTATCAATGGCTTGGATAATGCTACTATTTCAATTATTTCATCATCAGGAAGCGTTATATTGAAGAAGAGTAACTTTTCTGGAAATGTAATTGACATAAGTAATATTAGTAGAGGAGTTTATATTCTTGACATCAGTACAAATTCAAATAAAATAGTACGCAAAAAAATTATTATCTTATAAGATATTACCACATATAATATTTTAGAATAGCTGTCTATTGCCTTAATGGTAATAGGCAGCTTTTTTTATCTTTGCAAAAAAAATTTATCATGCAATTAAGCGAACAGGAACAAATTAGGCGTAATGCTCTTAGTGAGTTGAATAAACTTGGAATAAATGCATATCCACCAGAAGAATATAAAGTAAGTGCATATTCAGCTGACATAAAAAACCAATTCCCTTCAGATAATACTTTATTTCAAGAAGTTAGTCTTGCCGGAAGAATTATGAGCAGAAGAATTATGGGGGCAGCTTCGTTTGTTGAGCTGATGGATTCAACCGGAAGAATTCAACTTTATTTTAAACGTGATGATATATGCCCTGGTGAAGATAAAACAATGTATAATACAGTGTTTAAACGCTTATTAGATATTGGCGATATTATTGGAGTAAAGGGATATGTATTTATAACAAAAATGGGTGAAATAACAGTCCATGTTAAAGAATATACAATTCTCACAAAATCATTACGTCCATTACCTATTGTTAAAGAAAAAGATGGTAAAATTTATGATGCCTTCACCGATCCTGACCAAAGGTATCGTCAACGTTATGTTGATTTAATTGTAAATGAAGGAGTAAAAGATACTTTCGTGAAGCGTGCAAAAGTAATCCGCTCAATGCGCGATTTTCTTAATGCAAAAGATTATTTGGAGGTAGAAACTCCAATACTTCAAGCAATACCAGGTGGTGCTGCAGCAAAACCATTTATTACCCACCACAACACACTTAACATGCCGCTTTATTTGCGAATTGCAAACGAGCTATATCTTAAGCGTCTTATTGTTGGTGGTTATGAAGGCGTATTTGAGTTTGCTAAAGATTTTAGAAACGAAGGAATGAGCCGTTTTCATAATCCTGAGTTTACACAGATGGAAATCTATGTTGCATACAAGGATTATTTCTGGATGATGGAAATGACAGAGCAAATGATTGAGAAAATTGCCATGGACTTACATGGAACTACAAAAGTACAAGTTGGTGATAATATCATTGACTTTAAAGCTCCATTCCAACGACTTAGTATTATTGACGCCATTGAAAAAACCACTGAATATAACGTTGGAGAAATGGACAAAGATGAGTTACTTGCAACTTGCAAAAAGCTTGACATTAGTACCGATCCATCAATGGGCGTTGGTAAATTAATTGATGAAATTTTTGGTGAAATGTGCGAAGGTTCATTTATTCAGCCAACATTTATTACTGATTACCCTGTTGAGATGTCACCACTTTGTAAAAGACATCGCAACAATCCTGAATTAACTGAGCGTTTTGAGCTTATGGTAAATGGTAAAGAGCTTGCAAATGCCTACACCGAACTAAACGACCCAATAGATCAACGAAATAGATTTGAGGAACAAATGGAACTTGCTGCCGGAGGTGATGACGAAGCAATGTTCATCGATCAAGATTTTCTTCGTGCAATTGAATATGGTATGCCACCAACATCAGGGATGGGTATTGGAATTGACAGGTTAGTTATGATTATGGCAAACCAAAACTCCATTCAAGAAGTATTATTTTTCCCTCAAATGCGACCCGAAGCTGTGAAAAAAGTAACCACAGCTGAAGATTTTGTAAAACTTGGAATTTCACCCGAATGGGCTGAAATATTAATACCAGCCGGATTTACAAATCCAACAATTTTAAAAGAAACTAAACCTTCAGCTATCCAGCAAAAACTCAATGGATACCGAAAAAAGAACAAGATTAATATACCAGCAATTCAGATGGAAGATATTAACAATTGGTTGGCGATAATTAATTAAAATACACATAAACAAGATAAATTTATTGTGTACTTTTAGGCTCAAATATACTGTTTGCTAATTACACCCTTAATTATAATTCTGGGATCTAGCAGCTTAACTTATTCGACCCTAAATCGTATAACAATGTACTACCAACACCTATCAATCTTGAGCAAAAAAATTATAGTTTTTGTTTTCTTTATCTTCGTCTCAACGGCTATTGTAGCCCAGTCGTACAACAAAACAAGTAGTTTCCGATCATATTGGCAAATAAATGTGAGTGGAGGAACAAGCTTGTTTTTTGGTGATATAAAACAATATACAATTTGGCCAGTTTCATCTAATGAAAATGAATGGCAATTTGCAGGAGGGTTGCAACTTGTTAAACAACTGTCTCCTGTTTTTGGAGTTAGAGGTCAAGCTATTTATGGTAAATTATCTGGAACCAGAAGATCGTGGAACATGTATTTTGAATCAAATTACTTTGAGTTTAACCTAAATACAACAATTAGTATTCGAAACATCGTTAGTAAATATAAATCAAATCAATTTTGGGATACTTATTTAATTGCTGGAATTGGAATAACTAACTATAACACTGAATTAATAGATCTTACTACTAAGCAAGTAATGAAGAAAGTTGGGTATGGTAATGGTAAAAGTTTTGGCGGTAGAACTTTGCAAGGAATTTTAACTGGAGGTTTGGGCTTCGATTTTAGACTTAGCGACAAATGGAACATTAATCTTGAATCTACAAATAGAATAATGAATTCTGATGATTTGGATGGTTGGGTTAGTGACTTCAAATATGATGTTTATAATTATACATCTATTGGAATCTCGTATAAATTTGGAATAAAAAAAACTACAAAAAAAGCTTCAAAAGCGGCTGATGAATATTCTTACTTTGAGACTAAAGACAAAGATATTAAAGAAACTGAATACGATTATTATAACACAAATCCTGTTGCACCACCTGTTGTGGATGTTCTTGTAATTAAACCAATTGTAGCCGAAAATCCACCTGTGAAAGAGGTTGTAGTGGAAGAAGCACCTTTTGAAGAAACTACTATTGTTGAAGAGTACGTTATTGCTGAACCTTTAGTTGCTGGCATTGAATACAGAGTACAAATAAGCGCTAAGTATAATAAAGAACTTTCTGTTCAACGCATCAGTACAAAATATAATATTCCGGCTATTGATATTATGGAAAACCGTCATAATGGTTACTATATATACACAGTTGGTTCATTCACAACATATGAGCAGGCACGCGAACGAAGAAATCAGCTAAGAAACAATGGTATAGGTGATGCCTTTGTTGTTGCCTTTGAAAATGGGCAGAGATTAAATAAACTACCTCAATAAAAAACTATGGCCGAAGAAAACTTTGATTATGATCCTAAAAAAGACAAGCTATCGCCAGCGGTAACTTTCTGGATTATTATTGTGTCAATCGGTATGGCTATATATTTATCAATGATTCTGGTTTAATCATAATACATTATTCGAATAATAAATCATATTTTCAAAAGTAACTATTCCCCAATAATTACTATTTTTGTTGAAAAACAAATATATGAGTGCAATTGACTTATTTAACAAGCAAAAAAAACAATTAGCTGTACTTATCGATCCCGATAAACTATCTCCAGAAGATCTGATAGAAATAGCTACAATCTCAGAAAAAGCTGGTGTTGACTTCCTTTTTGTAGGAGGTAGCCTTGTGACAAGTGATACCTTATTCCATTGTATCCGCACATTAAAAGAAAATAGTAATATTCCAGTTATTTTATTCCCTGGCAACTCGTATCAAATAAGTCGTAATGCTGATGCTATGCTATTTTTATCACTTATTTCAGGAAGAAACCCCGATATGCTAATTGGTATGCATGTGTTATCGGCACCGTATATAAAACTGAGCGGACTTGAAACAATACCAACAGGATATATGTTAATTGATAGTGGGAAACCAACATCGGTATCATATATGAGCAACTCATTCCCCATACCTAATGACAAAAAAGATATAGCTGCTTGTACAGCCATGGCAGGAGAAATGCTAGGTTTAAAAACAATTTTTATGGATGCCGGAAGTGGTGCCTTAATTACCATCCCCGAAGAAATGATAACCTTTGTAAAAGGATCTATTGATATACCACTAATAATTGGAGGAGGTATTAGAACTCCTGAAAAAGCAAAAAGCATACTGGAAGCTGGCGCAGATATTATTGTTATTGGAAATCTATTTGAGAAAGATCCTAAACTTATCCATGATTTTACTGATGTAATTAAATCATTTAACAAAACTCCCCAATAACTATGAAAACCATTAACTATCTATTGCTCACAATTATCCTATGTGCATCAACAGGTTACACTTCTAACGCACAAGAAATCAATCCTCTTCTTTATGAAAATACATGGCAGGATAACGAAACAAGATCAATGTATGGTTATGATATAACAAAAATATTTGGGCAATTACCAAATGATGCCGCAACCTATAATTATTCTCCAATAACAGCCATTGGTTATAAAAGTTTAGAAATTCTAGAAGCAAATTTTACAAAAGTAGGTGATGCCAAAAAATGGACACCAGAAGTTATTGAAGAAAATATAAAGAATTTAAAAGAAATTGCTATTGGCGGACAACTTCAACTTTACTTAACAAGATACACAGAAGACCAAGCCAATTTACGCTGGTATTTTATTATCATTCGTGGCATTGATGATAAAGGTAAGTTGTTTGAATATAACATCCCATACAAAGCACCACAAAACCCAGTAAACAGCGGTTGGTGGAATTATACTACAATTGACATTCCTGTTGAGTTACCAAGTAGTTTTTATGTTTATGTAAACAATAAGGTTAGTGGTTATTTGTCTGATTTCAAATTTCTAATTGAGGAAAATAAATAGTTAATTACAATAATGAAAACAAAGTTTTGTAGCGATATCTCAAAACATAAAACAAATGTACGTGAATAGCATTCACATCTATCTTTTCAAACACAAACTAAAACCATAAATAAATTATAATGAAATATCTATTAGTACAATTTCTAGCTTTCCTATTATTAACTGCAAGCCTATCTATAGTTGCACAGGAAAAATTACTTACCCCTGAAGATGCAATTTACATGAACCGTGAGCTTTATCCAGCTTCAATATCTCAATTACAATGGATTGGAGAAACTAATTATTACGCTTATGCCAAGGATAATGCAATTTATAAAGTTAGAGCAAAAGGAGGTACAGAAACTCTTCTTTTTGATGTAGATATGCTAAATAAAAGCATGAACCAAAATAACTACGATTCGATTAGTAGATTACCACGTTTAAAATTCTTTGGGGATGATGTATGTAGATTTAAGATTAAAGATGATTATTTTGTTTACAATTTTGAGGCAGCTGAGTTGCAATGGATAAATAAAATTCCCGATTCAGCCGAAAACACAAATTTTGAAAAAGACACTAGGTTTATTGCCTATACTGTTGATAATAATCTTTATATATCAATTGATGGAGAAATCCGCCAAATTACTTTTGATGAAAACAAGGAAATAGTAAACGGACAAACAGTTCATAGAGTAGAATTTGGAATTGAAAAGGGAATTTATTGGTCACCAAATTCTGAAATGCTGGCATATTACCACAAAGATGAAACAATGGTTTCTGACTATCCCCTAGTTGATATCACAACACGAATAGCCCAAGTTGAAAATACAAAATACCCTATGGCAGGAATGGCAAGTCATGAGGTAACACTTAATGTTTACAATATTGCAACTAACCAAACTGTAACCATGAAAACTGGTAAACCAGCAGATCAGTATTTAACATCAGTTACTTGGGATCCTCAAGGAGAATATATTTATATTGGATTATTAAATCGTGAACAAAACCATCTAAAACTAAATAAATATAATGTATCAAATGGTGACTTTGTGGCAACAATTATTGAAGAACAAGATCCAAAATATGTAGAACCTGAAAATCCTTTATACTTCCTACCCAATAAAAAAGATCATTTCATATGGTTTAGCGAACGCGATGGATGGAATCATATGTACTTATATAATACCAAAGGAGAACTTATACGTCAGCTAACCAAAGGTGATTGGGTTGTTACAGATTTTTTGGGTTTTTATGGAAAAGATAAAGTATGGATTAAAGGTACGAAAGAAAGTCCTCTTGAAAAAAACATCTACACAGTTAACCTTGAATCTGATAAAATAACACGAATAACGCCCAATCATGGTACTCATAATGCAATAATAAACTCAACTGGAAAATACATTATTGATATATATAGTAGCACTTATATTAGTCGTGAATACCTTCTACTAAATAACAAGGGAAAAGCTATTAGAGTTATTAAAGAAGATAAACAACCGTTGGCAGATTATAATCTTGGTGAGATGTCAATTTTCACATTAAAATCAAATACCAATGATGATTTATATTGCAGATTGATAAAACCAATTGATTTTGATAGTACCGCATCATACCCCGTTATTGTTTATGTGTACGGAGGTCCTCATGCACAACTTATTACCGATTCGTGGCTAGGTGGAGCAGGACTATTTTTAAACTATTTGGCAGAACAAGGTTATGTAGTTTTTACTCTTGATAATAGAGGATCGGCAAACCGAGGTCGTGATTTTGAACAAGTTATTCATCGAAATGTAGGATTACACGAAGTAGAAGATCAAATGGTTGGAGTAGATTATTTAAAATCTCTTCCATATGTTGACTCAACTAAGATTGGTGTTGACGGATGGAGCTACGGTGGATTTATGACCATTAGTATGATGCTTGACAATCCAGGTATATTTAAAGTTGGTGTTGCTGGCGGCCCTGTTATCGACTGGAGCTACTATGAAGTTATGTATGGCGAACGATACATGGATACACCTCAGGAAAACCCAGATGGATATAAAAATTCTAATTTATTGAATAAAGTAGACAAACTCGAAGGAAAATTACTTATTATTCACGGAACAAAAGATCCAACAGTGGTATGGCAAAACAGTCTACAATTCATCAAACACGCAATCGATGAAGATAAAGATATTGATTATTTTGTTTATCCCGGTCACGAACATAACATACGAGGTATGAATAGAGCTCATCTTTATAAAAAGATAACTACATATTTTAATGATTATTTGAAGTAGCACAAATATTATTTATGGAATAGCGCTAATTCTCATTTTTGTAGTACAGTCCCAATTTGAGACTGCATTGCTATTCTATAAACAATGTATATCATTATATTTCAGTTAGTTTACTTTATGGCATAAATATGGATTCTGAATTGATACACCAACGAGCGGTATATCATGGAATCAAAATCTTGTATTGAAAAGCCAGTTAGCACAATCACCAGTTATAGCAATAAGATAGTTTTAGTTGTTGACGATATCCAAATAAACTATTTATTAATTAAAGCCTTAATGAAACCTACTGGAGCAACAATCCTTTGGGCTAATGATGGGGCTAAAGCAGTTAAACTAATTGATTCGGGCAGGAAAGTTGATTTGATTTTTATGGATTACCACATGCCAGATATGAACGGACACGAAGCAACTCTGCTCATTAAAAACAGAAAAACAGACATTCCTGTTATTTCTCAAACAACATTTACACACGAAAATGAACTAAATAACACACAAGAAATTTACGATGATATACTTATGAAGCCCGTAACTTCATCAACACTATTTAACATTCTTAACAAACACCTGTAAAATTACTTACGTCTAGTATGTATTACAATAAAATGTAATCCCTTGAAAATAAATACGTACCTTTGCAAAAATTTTACTAACAATAAAAAATAGCTATTTGTAGCAAAACAGAAAAAAATTAATAAACTATTATATATTTATGGGAAGATCACAAGAAACCTTCAACAAAAAAGAAGTAAGAAATAAGAAAGAAAAAAAGAGAAAAGAAAAAGAAAAGAAAAAACTAGCCCGAAAAGAGAATGAAACAAAGGGTAGTTTAGACGACATGATTGCTTATGTTGATGAATTTGGAATGCTAACATCCACACCTCCAGACCCAACCAAGAAGAAGAAAGGGGTTAAGCTGGAAGATATAGAAATTGGAGTACCAAACCGTGGTGCTGCTGAGGAAATTGATCCAATTCGTAAAGGAATTGTATCCTTCTTTAATGATTCAAAAGGTTACGGCTTTATAAAAGATATGGAAACAAAAGAAAGCGTTTTTGTACATGTAAACAATGTAATTGATGAAATAAAAGAAGGAAATTTGGTTAGCTACGAAGTTGAAATGGGACATAAAGGTCCTGCAGCTGTGAGAGTTAAAATTGTCAAGTAGATATTTTCTTAATTACTTTATTATCTTAATGTATTTATTGTGATCCCACATAGGATGACGTTACTGTTTTGTAATGTCATTTTTTTTAGTCGTATTATATCTAATCCACCGCCGCTCTTCACGTTCCATTAAAGCATCAAATTTTTTTGGATGCTTTATTTTTATGTTAATCAGCTTATTAGTTATTGGATGCACAAAATTCAACTCAACAGCAGCCAAAAACAGTCCCTTTCCCTTAAGTAATGGTCCTGCACCATACTGTCTATCGCCAACAATTGAAAATCCTAGTTTAGACATGTGAATTCGTAACTGATGCGTACGACCAGTATGTGGTGATAATTCAACAAGTGATAACCATTGCATTTTTAAAGAGTGACATTGCGAAATACATTTGTAAGCTGAAATTGCTTCCTGATTTTCAATGGGAATAGTAACTTTACCTGAGCCAACTAAATTACCACTAACAATTGCGTGATATTTTTTACTAACTTCTTTATTTTCAAGCATTTTACCAAGTTTCATTAGTGCAATTGCTGTTTTACCAACTATAAGCAAACCTGATGTTGGCATATCTAACCGGTGTACCGGACGAGCCCACTTTAATGCATCAGGTTCCATTGAAGGCTTTATACTTTTTACTAGTGCATTTTGAATAGTATAAAATTTATTACCACTAACTTCAATGCCAGCGGGTTTATTTACAATAGCAATATGCTCATCTTCAAATACAACTTCCAAATTGATATCCAAAGGCTTTGGCGGTTTAAGCTCTAAGTCAACTAATGAAATTTCCTGACCTTCTTCCACCCAACTTCCTGACTGTCCGATATTTCCATCCACCAATAATGCGCCCCTTTTAATAACCTTTTTCATGTTACTTCTTGAAGGCACTACGGTAAAAACTGCCAAAGCATAATCCAATAAACGAATACGTGATACTTTAGCTGGTACAGTATGTTGTTCAATAACAAGCATTACTTCTTCAAATTTCTCTTTTGCTCAAAAAATGTTCGCAATAGCTTGTTACACTCTTCTTCCATTATTCCCCCAACTATTTTTGTTTTCGGATGCAATATTGAATTTTCGACCTTTGAATATCCTCGTTTCATATCGTACGCACCAAATACAATTTTACCAATTTGTGTCCAATATGAAGCACCAGCACACATAACACAAGGCTCAAGGGTTACAAACAAAGTACAATCACGTAAGTATTTCCCTCCAATATAATCTGTTGCAGAAGTAAAAGCTTGCATTTCAGCATGGGCAGTAACATCATTCAATGTCTCTGTTAAATTATGGGCTCTGGCAATTATCTGATTATCATATGTAATTACTGCACCAACAGGCACTTCATCCTTTTCAAAAGCCATTTGTGCCTCTTTGATAGCCTCATTCATAAAATAATCATCAGTATAGATTGGTAGCATGGTATTTTATATAGTTAGTATTATTTTGAATCTACTTTTGCTCTAAAACTTTATTTTTGTTAAACAAGATACCAACTCCCAAAACTATTGCGGCCACAATGAAGGCAGGAATAAATGATGATTTTGCTGAAAACTGCTCAGGGCTTAATATTCCCCATGTAAATAAAACAATGTTAATGGCAAATCCTGACAATATGCTTGCCAAGGCAGCTCTTCTGTGTTTATATGCATTTTTTGAAACCAATGCAAATAGAGTAATTGGTACAAAAAGCGCTATTGTTGAAATACCAACAATCATAAGATCAACAATATATGGAAATACTAGAGCTACAAACAAAGCAATTATTCCAAAAACTACAGTTGTATATCTTATCATCGAATACAAATTGATACTAGTTTTTAATTTCCCCCAACCAGCAAAATCTTTAACTGCTGATATAGAAATAATATTTAAAAAACTATCACCCGAAGACATGAGTGCTGAGAGCAATCCAACAATTGCAAACCCAAAAATAAATCCACTACTATGATTATTAATAAAAATATACGCCACATCTTTTGGGTCGATTTTATCCTCCGAAATTATTCTAATTGCCATCCCAACCATGGGGAAAATAATATAAAATGGCAGCATTCCCAATCCAGAAATCACACTTACTCTCTTTGCAGTTTTCTCATCCTTTGCTGCTAAAATTCGTTGCCAAATATCCATACGCACTAATACCGACCATGACAGGAAAAGCGGTAGTGCAATTAAAAATATCCATCCATAATGCGATCCATTTAGCATTTCAGGAGGTAGTTCGTTTAAACGGCTAAAAAAAGCAGTATCATCAATAATACCTGGAATAAAAATAAGAACAATCATTATTATTATAGCAACAAATTGTATCATATCAGTTATTATCACACCCGATAATCCAGCAATTGCAGTATAAACAATTACAATAATAGCAGAAATTATTGCTGCCAATGTATAACCAATTTCAAATGAAAATTTAAGTAAACTTGCCATGGCAACAAACTGAGCTGCAAGCAAAAAGAAGAAAATAAAAATATTAACACCGCTTACCGTTGCTGAGAATATTTTTGCAAACCCAGTATTGTCATCAGATGTATATGTATGATTTAGAAAATGCGGCAAACTATAAATTTTGTTGATAGCACCTAGTGTTCTTATTTTTCCTGCAAAAAAGAACATTATCATAAACCCAATTACATATGCAACACCGATACCAACCGCAGCAAAGCCCGACTCATAACCCATTGCCATTAAGCCAATAGAAGTTCCTCCTCCAACAAAAGTAGCTAAAACTGTAAAAACAAGAGGTAAGGTTTTAGTATTGCGATTATTAACCAGATATTGTTCCAAATCGGAAGTTTTGAGATGGCGTAACGATAAAGTGATTACTACCGCCAAATACAGTACTATCCAGAATATTAACCAACCCATAATATTTTTTTAACTGAAACGAATTTTGATATACTCATTTACCTCCTTTAGCGAGGCTATTTCTTGCGATGCATTACCTGAGCGAACATAAAACTTCTCAATTTCCTGCCCCTGTTTATTTTTTGATTTTAAAAATACAGGAGTACTCGAGGCTTTAATTTGAATTGAGCAAATTGTTTTATCATTAAAAACAGGGAATGACATAAGTAAGTTCTCATTTGAGAATGCAATACCATACTGATTATTAATTAGCTTACGTGTGTGGAGTTCAAAATAATCAGCATCTTGCTTTTTTAATGTGCTAAAATCTTTTTCCAGCCCTAAAATTTCCAAATCATCACTTACACCAATTAACAACGTACCACCTTTTGCATTGGCAAAAGCAGCAATACTTTTTAAAATAACATACTCTAATATTTTATTTACCTTTTCTTCACGATAATCCCATCTAATTGAAGATTTAAATTCAACATATTCAGTCTCGCCACCTACTATCAGTTCTTCAACTTCAATTTCTGAAAGGGCAATAAGCTCACTGTTATCTGATTTTGAGGTAGCAGGCTTTTTCACCCAATACATTACTGCAGCAAGCACGATAGTAATTATAAAAAACAACCCCGACAAGTAGAGATATATCAACTCTTGTTTACTTTCTGTTTTGGCAAGATCGGTTGCTGATATTGTAATTGCAAACCCTTCGGCACCAACACTTGGTTCAATGTCATCTATTCTGGTCCAGAATACTTGATTAAATTTTTCGAATGAATATGAATGAGCAATTTTAGGTACATTATTCTCCCAATTACCAATAAAACCATTAATATCAGGTTTTAACGCAGTATATAACGAAACAGCACTAGTATCAGAAGTTATTATTGGTGTAACAATTTTGCTATTTGAAGTAATAATTGAAACTAGTGGATTTTTAAATTTAAGCACCGAAACAAAATTATTACTCAGCTCATTTGTGCTAAAAATTAAACCAGCTACTATATTATCACCGTCATTATTTTTGGCTTGAAAAATATTAGTTAGCAAATCACCCTTATCGGATAATTGACTTTTTGATGTAACCCAAACATATTTAGAATTTTGCAAACGCTTATTAATTTCAATAATTTTTTGTTTACCTGAAAAGAAGCTGTAATTATCAGTCCATTGACTAATAACTTCAAGTTTATTATCAAGTCGTTGCCAATTTACAAGACTATCATTTAAGTTAGTATCATACGTTGTTGCCCATGTTGAGTTATCACGATATATGATATAATTAAAATCATTATGTGCAATAACAACCCCGAGTAAATACTTATCATTGAGAATCATTTTTGAAAAAAACAAATCCAGGTTTTTACTCTTAAACTGCTTGCTATTAGTTTTTTCAATATTAACAACTAGCTTATCGACAGATTTTATAGTAGTGGCAAGAAAGCTTTCCAAGCTAACTTTGAAATTCTTAGAAGCATCTGTAATAATTTCATCAGCAAAAGTATTATCTTTACTTTTAGTCCAATAAACAAATAAACTTGAGATAGTTATTAATAGAAAGAAACCAATAATCAGATTTTTATATATACGCAGCATAATTAGATACAATTTAAATTTCAAAAATAGGCTAATTATACTTAAATTAGTATAAAGAATGGTTTAATTATTACATATATGTATAAAAGAATGGTAGCTAGCCGAAGTTATTTAACGTAGCCTAGCTAGCTACCCCAAATAATAAAAAGCAGAAATATATCGTTCACCTATCAATAGTGTTTTATCAGTAGTCAAATTTGTAACTATCTTTGCGGTCAAATTTTTTGAATTTTAACAATGAAAAAACTAAACATATACATGCTTAAATCCTATTTGGGACCGTTTGTGTTTACTTTTTTCGTGGCATTATTTATACTACTATTACAATTTTTGTGGAAATATATTGATGATTTAGTGGGCAAAGGGTTAGAATGGTACATAATTGCCAAGCTAATGTTTTATGCCTCATCAACCTTTGTTCCGTTGGCACTTCCGCTTGCAGTACTACTTTCATCACTCATGACTTTTGGCAATATGGGCGAGCATTATGAATTGGTAGCAATAAAAGCATCTGGTATTTCGCTGCGAAAAGCCATGAAACCACTTATATATTTATCTTTTGTAATTAGTATAATTGCATTTCTTTTTTCAAATTATGTGATGCCGGTTGCAAACCTAAAATTTGGGTCGCTACTTTACGATGTGCGGCAACAAAAGTTGGCATTTAATATTAATGAAGGTATTTATTATTATGGACTGGAAGGCTTTGTTATTAGAGTTGGCAAAAAAGCTAAGGATAACAAAACAATTTATGATGTAAAAATATATAACCACTCCAAAAACCAAGGTAACTTGATGGTTACAACTGCTAAAAGTGGTACTATGCAGCTTTCGGCAAATCAAAAAACCCTAATTTTTACACTTTATGATGGATACCGTTTTTCAGAAATAACCAACGTTGCGAGATATAGGGTTAACCGACCTTTTGAATCTGTTAAGTTTGATAAACAGATTCTAAATTTTGATTTGTCGCAGTTTCAACTAAGTAGGACAAATGAAGACTTATTTAAGACTCATTACTCGATGCTTAACATTAAGCAGCTAAATTATTCAATTGATTCGTTAAGTAAAAATTTAGTGAAAGCAGAAGCCAGACACTTAAGTAGTTATATTGCAAGATACCCATATTTAAAATTAGCAGATACATTAACAAACCAAAATACTGACACAACAAATTATCAACTAAAAGATACTATTACCCTACCAATTATTAATAACTTTGAAATTGCTGATAGGGCAGATATAGTTGAGATTGCTCTTCGTGGAGCTCGTTCGGCAAAAGAAGGGTTAATAAGAGCAAAAGACAATATAGAAACCAGACAGATGATAATTACAAAACATGAAGTTGTATGGCATCAAAAGTTTAAACTATCAATAGCATGTTTTTTATTCTTTTTTATAGGTGCTCCATTGGGTGCTATTATTCGTAAAGGTGGTTTGGGACTTCCTGTTGTTGTTTCAGTTTTATTTTTTGTGATGTATCATGTTATTTCGATGATGGGTGAAAAAGCGGTTAAAACTGGTGAGATGAATGTTATAATAGGTTTATGGCTTTCAACACTTATAGTATTGCCATTGGGATTATTTCTTACATATAAAGCCACAACAGATGCACAATTAATGGATACCGAGAGTTGGAATAAATTCTTTAAAAAGTTTCAAAGAAAAAAAAAGATTGAGCAATGAGTGGTAAATTGAATATACTTTTTATTTGTAATAAATCGCCATGGCCACCACACGAAGGCGGTCCGATAGCAATGAACAACCTTATAGAAGGAGCG
>Ga0164318_10003104_pt1 | contig 15672 bp, 11 predicted proteins | sample GuaBasSedimGuay9_FD_113734 | JGI IMG/M metagenome (GOLD analysis project Ga0164318, IMG submission 113734) | Subseafloor sediment microbial communities from Guaymas Basin, Gulf of California, Mexico - Guay9, Core 4571-4, 0-3 cm | ecosystem: Environmental > Aquatic > Marine > Hydrothermal vents...
AGAAAATAATAGGAGTCTATGATGCCATTGTGATCTCATAATGTCTATCCAGATGTGAATTTCTTCATTTTATCATATGCATAAGTTATTCCTAATTCTTTAAGTCTCTCCCTTGTAGGAACCCCTTCCTTGCTCCATCCTCGTTCGGCATAATATTCGTCCAGCATTTCGTTAAATTCTTCTCTTGTAAGTTTATATCCCTTACTTGGTCCTTCTGGCAATGGCTCAAAGCATCGCTCTGGAAGAGTATCATCCTTTCTTGTGAATCCATTAATAACGTTAAATACTCTTTCAAGGTTCCATATTCGTTCACCAAGTTTCATAAATTTCTCATTGGTATAATTCAGACCAGTTGCAGAGTTCAGAAGATTAACATAAAGATCCACAGGATACACGAATTCGCTGAAACGACAACCTATTAATGTAAATATAGCATTAACCTTATCCTGAATCTCTTTAATTAGTTTTCCTTTTCCTTTTGTTGCTTGTGGATCTACAATCCCCATAACTTCCATACCAATTATAGCTCTCTTATGACAAGCACCTCTGTTAGCCGTTGCGAATGCTAGAGCCATACCTTTTAGGACTCTAGGCATCCAAGCTGCAAAAGTTAGTCCCTTAACATGCATAGCAAAAGACCTTGTTTCCTCACCGAAATGCTTAATTGCATTTAATATTCCATCCGCTAAAATATTTCCAACGCCATCGCGAAATGCTATTTTTCTAATCATTTCTAACTCGGCTTCATGATTGCCAAAGCGCAAATCAAGACCATCTAGTTGATCTTTCGTAATAAATCCTCTCTCATAGGCTTCCATAGTATAGGCTATTAATACTCCAGTGGTTAGTGTGTCCAATCCAAAATCATCACATAAAAAGTCAGCTACTATTAGTGCTTCTGGATCTCTAATATCACATTCTGTTCCTAAGGCGTATATCGATTCGTACTCTGGTCCCTCCTGAATCAAACCAGCGTATTTTCCTGTCTTAACCCGATTCTTTTTTCCACAATGCACAGGACATCCAAAACATGCCGTATGTGAAACATGATATTTTTCTTTAAACGTCGTTGAATTTACCTCATTTATACCATGCCAAACACCTGTTTGGTGGTTTCTACTTGCCATAGCACCCATCTGGTTGAGCAAGTCGATACCCACCATAGTTCCTATATTAGAAAAACCAGCTAAAAGAGTTTGCGGATTTGAAATTTCTTTTTTGATTAACTCAAATGCTTCATTACAATATTTATTGAAGCTTTCCTCATCGTAAAGTTCAATACTTTGAGTCCCACCAATTGCAATTCCTTTTAATAATTTACTTCCAAGAACTGCACCAGCACCGCCTCTTCCAAATGTTCTTGATTCAGTAACTATACTAGCAAGTCTCACGAGATTTTCACCAGCTTGCCCAATAACAGCTGTTTGAACCTTTAAACCTTCTAACTTCTTTTTTATGATCTTTTGGCTTTCTTGAGAACCTTTACCCCAGATATCCTCTGCTGCTCGAATATCAACCTCATCATCGAATATGCTAATAAAAACTGGTTTTTCGGACTTACCTTCGATTATTATAGCATCATATCCAGATTTTCGGAAATAATAACCTAGGGTACCACCAGCATAGCTATTTAAAATAGTATTCGTAAGAGGTGATTTTGTTACAACGCATGTTTGTGCAAACATAGGAGCCCTTGTAGCCGTTATAGGACCCACGGAGAATATTACTTTATTTTCGACACCTAGTGGGTCTATTCTAGGGTCGATTTCATCAAATAGGATTTTAACACCGAACCCCATCCCGCCAACGTAGTTCTCTATAAGTTCATTCGATAAGCTCTCAGTGGAAATCTTTTGGTCAGTTAAATTTATCCTTAAAATTTTACCATAATAGCTCTTATACATTTTAAACACCAGTAGGCATTATTTTTCATCTTATTATTCTTGATATTTAAGTTTAATCTGCTTGCTGATGCAGGTATTATTAATTATAAATTATCATTCATAATACTTTTCCTATTTGGGAAATAAAGAGCATTAATAAATTCAGAAAAGAATTCTTGATCTTCTTCTATACTAATGTAATTTATTTTCCTGATTGCTTTATTAATAAATTTTAAGAGATCAGCATCAAGAACGCATAGAGCACCTCCAAATAGAGGTATTTTAGAGGAAACTATTATCTTTATATTTTCTGGGTTACGTATTGGAAGAATTCCCAAGTTTTTAAGAACTTCTCCCGAGAAAATAGTATCGGCATTTTTTGGAACATTATACCCAAGTACACAAAGGATGTCTATTTCATCGGGTGCCGTGTTTGTTCTCTTCAATAAATTCATTGTATATATGTAGATTAGAGATTTTATGACTTGAAAGTTTCTGATATCGCGCTGGGAAATATATTGGACATCCCCATCTTTTTTTATTTTTAGGTAGATATTATTCTTTGTTTCAATAAGCTGGATAGAGGAACTTTTGCTACTTTCATAAATAGCCAGTCTATTAATCCGCCCATTTGCAAGGACCATTTTTTCTTTAAGTAGGTAATTTATGATTGGAATCAGTTGCAGTATTTTCATGGAAATCGGTTTTTGTTCAATATCTTCCTCAAATCCATACTCCTCGGCTCTTTCACTTACATCTTGTTCCCATGTAAAGCTGCCCAAGGTTTCGCCTATTGGAAAAGTCATTATGAAGATCTGATCATTCTTATACAGTATTGCACTACCTGTGCTTCGGAGATCTAAAAGGAGTACTGTTTTGTTCTTATATTTGTTAATTAATAAAGCTAGGCATGAGAGCGTATCTGACCCTATATGTCCTATTAGAAGGGGAGGCATAAAAATTAGGCCACTTTTGTTGATGTTTATATTTAGATCTTTAGCTTTAATTGTTAGACTATCTCGGATGATTGGTAAGAATGGTGGTTCGCCGAGTTTTGTTACATCGAGACCCAAGAATAAATGATGCATAATAGTATTCCCAATGACAAAAATTCCATAAATCGCATCCTTACTTATGTTTGATACCTTACATAATTCTTTAACTAATTTATTAACTGAAGATTTTAGGGTTGAATTGAAGACTTCCGCTTTGCTTCTATCCTTTATGATCTGAGCTGTAAGAGAAAAAACATCTGGAGCTTCTGAGGAAATTAAATTCTCTCTCTCGACAATTGAGACCAATTCGCCTGTACGGATATTTATAAGTGCACCATGGATTGAAAAGTAATCAAGCCATATAATAGAGACATATATATTTTTTCCAGGAAGCCCATTTTCTGATAGGAGATCAAGAAGTATTCCGTTATAACTAGTTATCGCTATTACATCAAACGACTTCTTTCCAAAAAGCGAATGTATCTTTTTAAGTGCCTTGTAGCTAAGCTCTGAAGTCGAAAGAGCGATCGATCTTCTTAGTATTTCGAAGAGGGAACTGGGTTTAATACTTTTCTCTATTTTTATAGTAACTTTCTTAGATGCTATTATTGGCTTTTTCATTTTCATTTCAAAAATATTATATGTAGCTGCATGAGAGATCTTTGATTTTTTAGAATGCAAAAAACACACCTGCACATACATTATTAATTCAATTTCCACAGCCTTATTATTGTTTTTACTTTATGCTTTAATACTTTTATTTCATTTTTTTAATACTTTTGGTATAATAGACAACACTCGGCAATTATTGTTTATATTTGATTTATTTTTTGAAGCTCTTAGTTTTAGCAATCCTTTTTCTTTTATAATTTTTTATATTTGCTAAGATATCATATCAACGGGCGATTGCTTTTGTATTGAATTTACAATACTTATGTGTGAAAAATTTTTATTTTCTAAATACTTTTTTATTCTTCGGCATATTTTCTAAATATTATTAAACACTTTTTAAAGCAACTATGTCATAAAAGCAGAAAAAACAATTAATTTCCTTAAGAATTTTAATAACCAATACCGAGAATTAATTATATGAAGAACAAGGTGGTAATATTATGATTAGAGGTGGGCAGCTCAAAATTCTCTCCAGGGACGATATCTATCAAATTCACTATGCAACACTTGAAGTTTTATCAACAGTAGGGATCTTTGTGCAATTAGACGAAGCTAGAGAAATTCTAAAAAAAGCTGGTGCGGATGTTGACGATAAATCAAAAATTGTGAAATTCCCAGAATACCTAATCAAAGAGCAAGTAAAAAGAGCTCCTAGTAGGTTTACTGTTTATGCGAGGAATAAGAAGCATAATGTTACGATAGAGGATAAAAAGGTCGTATATGAACCTATGATAGGTCGATTAAACATTTATGATTATGAGAAAAAAACCGTTAGAAGAACGAATTTAGAGGATGTTGGAAATCTAATTAAGGTTGCTGATGCAATGGAGAATTATCATATGCTTCACAGTGGAGCAATTATGCCCCATATAGAGGGGGTTCCTGATTACCTTGCTCATGTTTATGGATATTTCCAAAGTGTAAAGAATTCTGATAAAGTGATTAAGGGTACATGCCGAGGGAGATTAAGAGCAAAGGATATGTTGAAAATGGCATCTATAATTGCTGGTGGGGAAGAAGAACTTAGAAAAAAGCCTATGATCTTTACAACAAGTAACACAATATCACCGTTACAATTGCACGCAGATCAATTAGAAGGACTCATAGAATTTGCAAAAATGAGACAACCTGTTGATATAGCTTCAGAGCCACAAGCTGGAGCCACAGCCCCAGCAACATTAGCCGGATTGCTAGTTATTCAAAATGCGGAAGTACTAGCAGCAATAACTATAGCTCAATTGATTAGTCCAGGAACTCCTGTATTTTATGGAACTGTAGGAACGGTAATGGACATGAGAACTGGTTACATCTCAATAGGGGCTATTGAAATAGGAATCGTGAATGTGGCATCAGCACAACTTGCAAGGTTTTATGGTTTACCAAGTAGAGGAACCGCTTGTGCGACGGATTCAAAGATATTAGATATGCAAGCGGGCTATGAAAAAGCTTTAACGTGCCTTATGGCAGCTATGGGAGGAATCAACATGATCTTTTATCCTGGGACTATGGAATTAGCATTAACGATTAGTTTAGAAAGCCTAGTTATAGATAATGAAATTATAGGTATGATATATCATGCCATGAAAGGGATTGAAGTAAATGAGGAAACTTTAGCACTTGATATAATAAGAAATGTTGGACCAGGAGGTCATTTTCTGGCGCAGAGACACACTCTTGAACATGTTAAAAAAGATCATTTCATACCTAAGCTTGGAGATAGATTGAGACGAGAAAGATGGGAGCAAATGGGCTCTAAAGATATCGTAGAACGTGCCCATGAGGTTGTAAAAAAGATAATAAGTGAGCACGAACCAGAAGTGCCATTAGAAAAAGATGTTGAAAAAGAGTTAGAAAATTATACTAAAGAAGTTAAAAGAAGGGGATATTCATGAAGGATATTGAATTTATTTATCTAACCCAAAAAGAAGTTGAAAAATCAGGATTAACTATGAAACTCGTTGTAGAAACAGTTGAAGAAGTCTTTAGACTCCATGCAGAGAATAAAGTAATAGTGCCATCCAAGGTGGTCTTAGATTTAGACGAGAAAAGAAAAGGCAGGATAAATGCAATGCCAGCATATGTTGGTGGCAAATTCAACGTTTGCGGAATAAAATGGATTGCAGGTTTTCCAAAAAATCCAATAAAATATGGAATGCCCAGAGCAACTGGTCTTTTGATACTTAATGATTCTGAAACTGGTTTTCCACTAGCGATTATGGACTGCACTTTAATTAGTGCTATGAGAACTGGAGCAGTAACGGGGGTTGGAGCAAAATACTTAGCAAGACCCGATTCAGAAGTAGTTGCTATGATTGGAGCCGGAGTTCAAGCAAGAACTCAACTATTAGCTTTATTGGAGGTCCTTAAAAATCTTAAAGAAGTCAGAGTTTACGATATTCGAAAAGAGGCTTCCATTAAGTACAGCGAAGAGATGAGCGAAAAAACTGGGTTAAGAATAGTACCAGTGGATACGCCTAAAGATGCAGTTGTAGGAGCAGATATTATAATTACAGTAACGGTCGCTGATGAACCAATAGTGAAGGATAAGTGGGTAAAAGAAGGTAGCTTCTTTTCTCATGTTGGTTCATATCAAGAGGAGGAGTATGAAGTTGTCTTGCACTCTGATAAGATAGTAGTTGATGAGTGGGAACATGTGCTTCATAGAGGAACACCAATATTAGCAAAAATGTACAAAGAAGGGGTAATAAAGGATGAGGATATATACGCTAATCTAGGGGATATTGTTATAGGTAGAAAACCAGGTAGAGAAAACCCAAAAGAGCGAATATTTTTTGCACCAATTGGAATGGGTAGTGAAGATGTAGCAGTTGGTTATATTATTTATAAGAATGCAAAGGAAAAGAAACTAGGTGTTACTCTCAAACTTTTTGGTAGGTAGGAGGAAAAAGTTATGGTGGATAAAGAAGAGTTATTTAAGAAGATGCAAGAGGCAATTTATAACTATGATAAGGATTTAGCAGTAAAACTAGCAAAGGAGGCCATTGAGGCTGGAATAGACCCTCTTGAGGCTATTGAAAAAGGATTTGCGGTTGCAATTAGAGAATTGGGCGAAAAATTTGACAGAATGGAAATTTTTCTGCCAGAGTTAATAATGGGCGCTGATGCTATGAAAGCAGCTGTCGATATTCTTAAGGAAGAAATAGTAAGACGTGGACAAAAAGTAGAGAAGAAAGGAGTTGTCGTGATAGGAACTGTTGAAGGCGACATTCATGATATTGGTAAAACAATAGTCATTGCTATGCTTCAATCAGCTGGATTTGATGTTTATGACCTTGGAAAGGATGTTCCAATACCGAGATTTTTACAAGCTGCTGAGGAAGTTAACGCAGATATAATTGCAGCATCAGCATTGCTTACTACAACAATGATGAAACAAAGAGACCTTATAGAGTATCTCAAAAGTCAAGGAAAAAGAGATAAATATTTTGTTATAGTTGGCGGTGCTCCGTGCTCTCAAAAATGGGCAGACGAAATTGGTGCGGATGGTTATGCTAGAGATGCCATTGAGGCTGTAAAACTCTGTGAAAGATTAATGGAACAAAAGAAGAAAAAGGGGGCTTAAAACTTGGTTAATTTTATTGAGGTGGCTCGACGCGCTGAAACGGGTCCTATGATTGCGGAAGAAGACTTTGACATGAAGAAAATTGCAATGAAACTAAGAGAATTAAGAAAGGAGTTAGATATTAAATTTGACCCAAATGAGCCTGTTAATACGGATTTAACACTTGCCGATGATTTATGGGATTTAGGACTTAGATTCTTCTTAGAGACAGGTATATATTGTGTTAATACTCGTAGATTAATGCTTTTTGAAGAAAATGAGGTCAAACATGCACTAAAAAATGTAAGAGATAGGCTTGAAATTGGTGAGGGAAAAGATAGAAGAGTTCTATATCCCCGTGGTATAGAAGATAGTACACCACCAATAATTTTCGGAGGACCATTTAACTGTGATGTCACAGAAGAAGTATTCGTTCCTATGAACGAGGCTTATGCAAGAGAGGAAATAATCGATGTCCTCTTTCTCCCTGGTTACCTAAAAAAGATGTATGGCCTAGAAATCAGACCTACTTCAGGATTATCCCCACAGACAGTAATACTTTATGCTAAGTGGACACGTGAAGCTCTTTCCAGAGCTGGAAGACCTGGAATGCCAGTAGTAGCTCACGCTTTAATGGGAATGCATGAAATAGGAGTAAGTAATGAAGAATGGGGATTAAGGAAAACAGATCCAAGAGCAATAGTTATGTTACCTGAGTTAAAAATAGACGATGTTTCCCTAGTTAGGTTGGGATACTATATCGCTACCGGACCACCCATATACATAGCGTTTACACCATTAGTGGGTGGATTCGCTGGAGATCCAGTTACCGTAGCAATAGTATCTGTTGCAGAACATATAGCAGCTGTAATGCTTAATGGGGATATTATACATTTGGGCCCGCAACATATAAAATATAAGTCGCAAACAAACATTCACTCATTATGGGTCGCAAGTAGAGTAAAACAAGCAGTTAGTAAAAATTCAAAAATGATTCATACTACTAGTCATACTACTGCTGGGCGACCTGGATCAAAGCAATTCGCTTACGAGTTTGCTGCCCTAGAAATAGCTGTAGTCACTGCTGGAAGTCATGTTTCTGGACCACGACCTGCTGACTTAAAATATGATAACCACAATAGCCCATTAATGGCAAGGTTATTTGGTGAAATAGCTCACGCAGCAGCAAAAATAAAACTTGAAACCGCTAATGAAATTGTTTTAGAGCTTTATAAGAAGTATAAAGATAAGTTAGATTTTCAAGTGTCTCCAGTTGGGAAACCATTTGAAGAACTTTACGATTTAGACACCTTACAACCAAAGCCAGAACATTTGAAAGAATATGAAGAAGTGAAAAGAGAATTAGAGGAATTAGGACTAGAGCTTTAGCTATCATTTTCTTTTTTCTTTTATATTACAGTAAACTTTTGTGGCTTTTATTACATCAATTTTTGAAAGATCAAAGAGATAACGTTCATAAGAAGATAAGAACGTTGAGATAAGTCCAATTTTAAATTGGAAAATAAATAAGTTATAATGTATATAAAATATATAAAATATATTCGAGGAATTTAACATGGGCGTGAAATTTGTATTCAGTCCATATACACATTTCCCTATAGAGGATATAGTTAAGTGGTCCGTTGAGGCTGAAAAATTAGGTTTTGACTATGTATGGCTTCCTGATTTGAATCCTAGTTATGATTGTAATGATACCTTCATTACACTTGCAGCAATAGCTCTTGCAACAAAAAAAGTTATTGTTGGGCCATCAATCTGCAACCCCTATACAAGACATCCCGCCATGATAGCAAGAACTATTAGAACATTATATTCTATTTCTAACGGTCGCGTTATACTTGGTATAGGAGCTGGTGGTGGATCCGCTCTTCCTCCGTTGTGTTATGAGATGTGGAATAAGCCAATAGCTACTGTTAGAGACGCAGTAATTGCGATTAGAAAACTTTTACGTGGAGAAAAACTAAGTATGGAGAGTTATAATTTTAGATTTTGCAATCTGCAATTCAAAGATGAGCCAGTTAACGTGCCTATATTTATTGGTGCAAGAAGGCCTCAGATGTTAACACTTAGTGGGAAAATTGCTGATGGTGTGATCTTTGGATCTTGTTCTGAGAAAATGATTGATTGCTCAAAAAAGTATGTGATGAGAGGACTTAAAAAAGCGGGACGTGATCCTTCGAACTTTTCTATTGCAAATTGGATGTATAGCTCAATATCTGAGAACTCTGATGAGGCAAAAGAATTTGTTAAGCCGCACATGCCTGCAGTTATTTACAAAGAGCCCATGGAAATTTTAAAGGAGTCTGGGCATAAGTTAGATGCAATAATTAAAATATACAAACTTATGGAGGAAGGAAAAGCCGAGGAGGCAACCAATCTTATAACAGACGACATGATAAATGCTTTTTCACTAACTGGAACACCAGAAGAAATCATCGAGAAGATAAAGAGAATGGTGAATTTAGGGGTCACCCATATCGTCTTTGGATACCCTTTAGGCAAAGATATAGAGAAGGCTTTGAAATTAATAGGCAATGAAGTAATTCCTGTTTTTAAGAAATGAATATTCATTTAAATCTATGCATAAATCTCGGTGGTGTTAATAATGATTGAATATTATGGGTACTGCGGAAGAATCTTAAGGATAAATCTATCATCGGGTGATATTAAAGTTGAAGATTTGAAAAATGGTATAATCAAAGAGTTTCTTGGTGGAATCGGCTTTGCAACAAAGATAATCACCTCAGAAGTTGATCCAAAGGTAGATCCACTATCCCCAAATAACAAGTTAGTATTCGCAGTAGGGCCTCTTACTGGAACGTCGGTATTTATGACTGGAAGACATATTATTTCTGCAAAATCCCCGCTGACGGGATTTTGGGGACAATCTGACGCTGGAGGATTTTGGGGGGCAGAGTTAAAATTTGCTGGTTACGACGCAATAATCGTTGAGGGGGCTAGTGAAAAACCAGTTTATATATCTATATTTGATGATAAAATTGAATTAAATGATGCGAGTGAAATATGGGGACTAGATACTTATGAAACAGAGATTTACCTAAAGAAGAGTCATGGAGAGAAGAGTAAAGTTTTAACTATCGGCCAGGCTGGTGAAAATTTAGTAAGATTCGCATCTATACTAAACGATATGGGATGCGCTGCCGGTAGACGAGGTCTTGGTGCTGTTATGGGTGCCAAAAAGTTAAAGGCGATTGTAGTTCGTGGAACTAATAAAGTTAGAGTTTATGACCCAGATAAAGTCAAAGAGCTCAATAAGCAATTACTTAAAATTATAAAAGAGAAACCAGGGATAAAATTCATCTCTGAAGGTGGGACTGGAGGAGATTTATCATTTCTACTTAGAAAAAAGGATTTGCCTCTTAAGAACTGGCTCTTAGATGATTGGGATGTGAAAAATGCACAAAATATTAGTGTTATCGCAATGAAGAATAAGGGTTATTTTGTTCAGCATAAGGCGTGTTTTAATTGCCCAGTTGCATGCAAGGTCATAGTAGAAATTAAAGAAGGAAAGTTTAAAGCTAAGAAACAAAAAGGTCCTGAGTACGAAAGTTTAGCTGCATTAGGCAGTTTAAACCTCATTGACGAGGTAGAGCCTCTCATAAAGGCTAATGAGCTATGTAACCGATATGGTATGGACACTATTACTACTGGATCGATAATAGCAGCTTTGACTGAGTTGCAGGAAAAAGGACTTCTAGAAAAAGAGGATATATCTTTAAAGTGGGGATGCGAAGATGCAATTTTAGATGTTATTGATAAGATTGCTAAAAGAATTGGTTTCGGCAATATAATTGCAGAGGGACCCAGAAAAATAATTGAAACTTTGGGTCCAGAATCGAAAGATAGCTTTATTGTCGTTAAAAACGATGCTATTCCGATGCATGATCCAAGAACATATATAGGAATGGGGTTGAAATATGCAATTAGCCCCTACGGCCCAGATCATAGCCGTGCCGATGCAGGATTTCTATTATATGGAAATCCTGACCTTGGAATAGAGCAGATTCAAGATCCGACACCATATGATGTTGCGAGAGCCGTTGTTATTACTGAAGACTTTACCGAAGTCGTAGAATCCATGATTTTCTGTTTATTTGCTTTTGAGTCATGGGCTGGTCAAACACCACCATCGTTAGTACCAGAATTTTATGAGGCTGTAACTGGAATAGAGATGTCTTTAGAAGATCTGTTAAAGATAGGAGAGAAAATTGTTAGTTTAAAACGAGGATTTAATGAGAAGATTGGAATTTCTAAAGAGGATGAATCACTGCCTCTAAGATTTAAAGTTGTCCCAAGGTATGTGTGTGATGTTCCGAAAACTATAGATGTTGAGGAGTTTGTTAGGGAATATTACAAGCTTAGAGGTTGGAATTATAAAGAATAAGTTATTAATGTAAGGTTGGTGATAAGATGGTAAATTTTGTTGAGATTGCCAAAAGAGCTGAAACAGGCCCTATGATTAGTGCGGAAGATTTTAGTCTCAAGCTTTTAGCTACAAAAGTAAGAGAATTATTAAAAGAAACAGACATCAAATTTAATCCAGAAGAACCTGTCAATACTGATAATAGCGTTGCTGACGAACTCTGGGAACTTGGATACAGATTATTTTTGGAGACAGGAATATATTGCATAAACACGAGAAGAAGAATAATCTTTGACGAGAGTGAAGTTAAGCATGCATTGAAAAATGCAAAAGACAAACTAGAAGTAGGTGAGGGAAAAGATAGAAGAGTTCTATATCCTCGTGATGTTGAAGATACGAAGCCACCAATAATTTTTGGAGGACCATTTAACTGTGATGTATCTGAAAAAGTATTTGTTCTCATGAACGAGGCTTATGCAAGAGAGGAAATAATCGATCTACTAGAACTGCCTGGATATATTCGTTCACTCTACGGAATAGATGTAAGACCCGAGTCGGCGCTTGCAATATATAAGGCTTTATTATACATAAAATGGGCGAGGGAAGCAACTTCTAGAGCTGGAAGACCTGGAATGCCAGTAGTTGCATTTGCAGAAATGGCTATGCATGATATTGCAATGGCTCTTGAGGGATTTTTAAGAAAAACAGATCCAGTTGTAATAATGATTATCTCGGAATTACAAATTGATGATATTGGGCTTGGAAGAATAGCTTTCTATAAATATCGGGGGAATCCAATTTACATCGCAGCAACCCCATTAGTAGGAGGTTATGGAGGAGGTCCTGAAGGTACAGCTATAGTTGGTGTGGCTACGCATATTGCTGAGCTCATGTTAGGCGCAGAAATACTCCATATGGGGCCTCAACATATAAAGTATAAATCACAGACGAATATTCACTCGCTCTGGATGGCCAGTCGAGTGAAACAAGCTATAGCTAGAAATACTAAATTAATTAACCTTACGAGTCATACAACTTCTGGGAGACCTGGATCAAAACAGTATGCTTATGAATTTGCTGCTCTGGAAATAGCCGTTGTTCCAAGCGGAAGTCATGTTGCGGGACCAAGACCTGCCGATCTAAAATATGATAATCATAACAGCCCACTGATGGCAAGACTGTTTGGAGAAATAGCTCATGCTGCAGCTAAACTCAAAAGAGAAGATGCCAATGAAATAGTTTTAGAACTTTATAACAAGTACAAAGATAAGTTAGATTTTGAAGTAGCTCCCGTTGGAAAACCGTTTGAGGAACTTTATAACTTAGATACCCTAGAACCGAAGGAAGAACACTATAAGCTCTATTTGGAGGTAAAAAAAGAACTAGAAGAGCTAGGACTTCAGTTTAAGTGATAAATTAACAATTTTTTATGCTTTTTTTATGTTTAACAACAATATTATTGAGGATATTACAATAATAATATCCATTTATCTTTTAGTAATGGCAATAACAATGAAACTTGTTTTAAACTAAAATCTGTAGAAAATAAATAAAAAATATTGTAGAAGATGTTAAAACAATTTATTTTTTTTGGAAAGTGCCAATAATTAGAAAAATATTCATCGACTCTTTTTAGACTTTTTAATAAAAAGTTATATAATCTCTATCAACGAAAAATAATTAAACCTTGTCAAAAAATAATAGCGAGCGAGATTGCAAATGACGAATGAAACAGAGCAAATGGTTCTTGTTCATGATCCGGATAGATGTGTAGGTTGCCGTTTCTGCATGGTAGCTTGCTCTCATAAGCACTTTGGAGTTGTAGATCTATCCAAGTCGAATATTCGTATATATTTTGATCTAAAAACTCTAAGGTTTGAAGCCATATATTGTCACCACTGTGACGACCCAATTTGTATGGCAGTATGTCCAGTAAATGCTATAGTGAAGGATGAAAATACTGGGATCGTGAGAATTCAACCTGCTAAGTGTATAGGATGTCGCCTCTGCAACACGATGTGTCCACTTTCTGTACCATGGTTTGACGTTAATGCTAGAATATCGGAAAAGTGTAATCTTTGCGATGGCGACCCAGAATGTGTAAAGTTTTGCCCAGCTTATGCATTACAGTTGGTACCGAGAGATCAAGCAAAGAAACAATTAGCAATCGCATATAAGGTTGTAACGGAGGGATAAAATGTGGATTATGGATTACTAGCATACCTGGCTGTTGGAATACCTATGTTAGGTGCATTCCTTACACCATTGATTGGGAAATTTTCAAAGAAGTTAGTTGGTTGGTATTCTACTATACTTGTTTTTATAAGTGCAGGAATTGTTTTTCTCTTAATACCAGAAGTTATACTCAACAATAGAGTAATTATAGCTACATTGTCAACAAGTATAGTCCCTTTAGTGGCTCCTAAATTGATAGGAAACAGTTTTACATTTTATGTGGACGCCTTAAGTTTAATTATAGGCATTGCAGCATCATTCTTTGGAGCTTTTGATCTACTTTATTCGACAGCAGATATGGCTCATGAAGAGGGAATTCCCAGATTTTATTTCTTGATGTTAACATTTATCGGTTCTATGATAGGACTTGCATTTGCAGGTGATCTAATACTACTGTTCATTTTCTGGGAAATCGTTGGAATATGCTCCTACAGCCTAATTGGATTTTATTATAGAAAGTCTGAAAGCTTACATGGCTCCTTTAAGGCAATTATGTTGACACATGCTGGAGGTGTTGGACTACTTATTGGTGCTATATGGACTTTCTTTCTCACTGGAACTACAGTTTACTCGGAGATACCTACGGCAATTTCGCAACTTCCAGAAGATGCTCAGGTCGCATTAAATATCATATTGACCTTATATTTAGTTGCAGCTATGGCCAAATCCGTTCAGTTTCCAATACACACTTGGCTGCCAGATGCTACAGTGGCACCCTCTCCAGTAACAGCTCTACTGCATGCAGCAGCAATGGTAAAAGCTGGTGTTTATTTAATTGCACGAGTATACTTACTATACCCAATAACAATACAATGGAACATCATTGTTTCAACAGTAGGTATCATAACAATGGCCGTTGCTTCATTTGCAATGATAGCTCAGAATGATGTAAAAAGACTCCTAGCATACTCAACAATCACTCAAATTGGATATATGTTCTTTGCTATCGGGATAGGAACCACGCTTGGTCTTGCTGCTGGGCTTTTTCACCTCTTTAATCATGCATTCATAAAAGGCTTACTATTCTTAGGAGCGGGATGTCTAATATATGCAACTAAGACTAAAGATTTGCGAAAAATGGGTGGATTAGCTAGGAATATGCCTGTAACAACAATCTCATGTATTATAGGAGCGTTAGCAGTATCGGGAATACCACCATTAAATGGTTTTGTTAGTAAATTTATGATATATGAGGCTGCAATAAGTGTTGGTTTGGCTATGGGTGGAGCTATTGGAGGCCTTTATTTATTTTATGGCATTTTTGCAATATTTGTCAGTGCTATGACCTTTGCAGGAGTTATGAAATTTGTGTTCTCTGCATTCTTTGGATCGAGACCTAAAGAGTTAGAAAATGTAAAAGAAGTACCCATACCTATGCAAGTGACAATGATAGTCTTAGCAATCATTTGTATCATTTTTGGTATTGCACCATATATCCCATTGAATTATTTGATCATCCCAGCTGCAGTAACACTAGCTGGGGGTACTCTTACTGTATCTACATTGGGATACGTCGCTAGTGCCGTTGGTGGATACTATGCAGCATTAATAGTTATACTCTTAGCATTTTCCTTATTATTAGGATTTGTCGTCTACAAACTTGGTACTATTAGATATTTCACAGAAGCAAAAGGAAAATTTGGCATCTTTACTGGTGGAGAGATAGAGGAACCTTACCTATCTATAGAAAAAACACGCCCAGATCCCAGTGCTTTCTTCTTCTCCCCAAAGGTTCTCTTCGGCCGCCTATATAAGGTCATGGAAAAGGGAGGCCTTGACAGATTATGGTTTGGTATAGGTAGAGCGCTTATTTGGTTCAGTAACAAGCTTAGAAGAATACAAATAGGATATCTAAACGTGTACATTGCCATCGCGGCGATTGTTATGATATTAATATACTTACTGATGATTTAGGAGGTG
>Ga0164318_10003106_pt1 | contig 15670 bp, 14 predicted proteins | sample GuaBasSedimGuay9_FD_113734 | JGI IMG/M metagenome (GOLD analysis project Ga0164318, IMG submission 113734) | Subseafloor sediment microbial communities from Guaymas Basin, Gulf of California, Mexico - Guay9, Core 4571-4, 0-3 cm | ecosystem: Environmental > Aquatic > Marine > Hydrothermal vents...
CACCTCGGCAGATGATAATTGATAGTCGAACCAGATCACCCGTCACACGTAAGGACGAGGGACGTCCGCCTTCGGGCGAAATATATACACCCTTCGGGTGTGAAATATATCAGCCTTTGGCTGATGAAATGTACTTGCTCCGCGAGTGAAATATGCCCCGACGTATTGTCGGGACGAAATATACCTTCTATTAATTTCGCGAGCGTAAGCAAACAAGTTTCCATGAATATCTTCTTCAGCATCTCTTCTAATTTCGTGAACGTAGTGAACATATTTCTATTCGCTAAATATAACATTGTTGATTTTCTTTGTCAATTGACATTTTTTTCCTCCAATGGTATTATCATTTATCTTAAGCTTTTATATTTGTCCGTTCTTTTTCTGTGAACCATGAGGTTCTTTGCTTTCTATGAGCTATCAGCTATGAGCTAAGAGCTATTTAGGGGCCGTAATTCAGTGGGAGAATGCTACGCTGGCAGCGTAGAAGTCGAGGGTTCAAATCCCTCCGGCTCCACGTCTTATTAAATAGTGGTTCTTTTTTAGGCAGGGAAGAGGGTTCTCCCGTGGAATTCGCTTTGCTCATTCACGGGACTAATTCGGCTGGGTAACTTTTCTTACGCTTCGCTTTGAAAAGTTACAGCCTCATTAGAAATCCCTCCGGCTCCACGTCTTATTAAATAGTGGTTCTTTTTTAGGCAGGGAATAAACCCTTTTGTATATACATTGTTATAAGGATGTTACCTATAGAAAATATTTAAGGCAAGGGAATCTGGTAGTATAATTTCTTACCGTTCTTATATATTGTTGCGAGGTAAGCTGTTTTGTTGCGTTTGGGCGTTCATGTTTCTATTGCCGGAAAGATTTATTACTCTATAGATAGAGCGAAGAAGCTCGGTTGTAATACTATGCAGATATTTGCCCGCAACCCGCGCCAGATACGCCGGAGTTCATTGAAAGATGATGACATAAAGCTGTTTAGAAAATACATTAAAACAGCGGGGATCAAACCTTTAATTATCCACGCCCCTTATACTCTTAATTTGGCGTCAGTTAAGAATTTTCTCTATCACATTTCCATCAAGGAATTTACAGAGGATGTCAAAGACGCTTACAAATTGGGGGCTGAATATATAGTTATTCATCCGGGAAGCTATAAGGGCAAAGATGTAGCTGGTCTTAAAAGAATAGCCAGGGCGTTAGGTATTGTTTTGGATAATACTCGCGGCCCGGGCGTTAACATCTTATTAGAGAATACCGCTGGTGACGGCAGTATGTTAGGATATACTCTTTCACAACTTAAGTTTATACTGCAGAAACTCAAATTTAATAAAAGAATCGGGTTGTGTCTGGATACTGCTCATGCCTGGTGCGCAGGATACGAAATTAATACAGAGAAGGGGTTATCTTCATTCGTTAATGAGATAGAGCACGAGATAGGCATAGAAAGAATAAGAGTAATTCATCTTAATGACACTCTAGACAGATTAAGTTCGTGCAAGGACAGGCATTTTCATATTGGAAAGGGCAAAATAGGCAAAAAGGGATTTAGGCTGATTGTTAACCATAAGGCATTTAGGAGGCTTCCCTTTATACTTGAGACTCCTAAAAAGAGCATAGACGATGATAAAAATAACCTGAAGGTCGTAAGAAAACTTTATAAGAATGCGGTACGATAATGCGGTACGATAAGAAAATAGATAAAAAGTGGCAGGATTATTGGGAAAAGGAAGGTATTTTTTCGGTAGATGTAAAGAATAAAAATCGTTCTAAGTATTACTGCCTGGTTATGTTTCCTTATCCCTCAAGCGAACTCCATGTAGGGCATGCCCGTAATTACGTAATTGGCGATGCTGTTACGCGTTATAAAATGATGCAGGGATATAATGTTTTGAGCCCAATGGGGTGGGATGCTTTCGGCCTTCCCGCGGAAAACCAGGCGATAAAACACAAAATTCATCCCAGGGAATGGACATTTAAGAATATAACCAGGATTAAGAGTCAGCTTAATTCCTGGGGGATAGGTTACGACTGGCAGCGCGAGGTAACAACATGCATCCCCGATTATTATAAATGGACTCAATGGATATTCTTAAAACTCTATGAGAAAGGCCTTGCTTATCGAAAGGATGCATTGGCTAATTGGTGTCCGTCCTGTAAGACTGTTCTTGCCAATGAACAGGTTATCTCCGGCAGTTGTGAACGGTGCGGAACAACTGTAGAACAAAAGAAATTAAAACAATGGTTTTTTAAAATAACAGATTACGCCGATAGGCTGCTTGACGATATTGATAAACTGGGTGATTGGCCCGAAAGAGTGAAAATTATGCAGCGCAACTGGATTGGGAAATCTGATGGTGTTGAGATAAATTTTAATCTGAAAGGTTCGGATAAGAAAATAAAATGTTTTACTACCCGTGTCGATACTATATTCGGAGCTACTTTTATTGCTTTAAGCTGGAATCATTACCTGGTTAATGAATTAATTGCCGAAAGTCCCAATAAGGATAAAATAAAAGCGTTTGTGGAAGAAGTAAAGAAGCAGCCTTTATCCGCCAGGATGACGGATAGCTTTGAGAAGATTGGCATTTTTACAGGTAAATACGCAATCAATCCGATGAATAATGAAATGATACCTATATGGATAGCGAATTATATTCTGGCAGAATACGGTACAGGAGCAATTATGTGTGTTCCTGCTCATGATGGGCGTGATTTCGAGTTTGCAAGAAAATATAATCTGCCTGTCATAAAAGTTATACAGCGCGATAAAGATGCAATATCAAAGAAAGAGATAGAAGAGGTTTATGAAGAAGAGGGATTCCTTATTAATTCAGGAGAGTTTAACGGGTTAAGTTCTGCGGATGCAAAAGAAAGGATCGCTTCTTATATGGAAAAATATAATATGGGCAAAAGAGCCGTTAACTATAAATTAAGAGATTGGTTGATATCGCGCCAGCGTTATTGGGGCGCTCCTATTCCTATGGTGTATTGTGATAAGTGCGGAGAAGTTGCTGTTAAAAAAGAAGATTTGCCCGTTTTGCTTCCTGAAGTAAAAGAGTTTTTACCTACTGGACAGTCGCCCCTTACCTACATAAAGGATTTTATAGAAACCACGTGCCCTAACTGCGGCGGTAAAGCACGTCGTGAAACTGACACAATGGATACTTTTGTCGATTCGAGCTGGTACTTCTTGCGTTATATATCCCCAAAGAGTAACGATGTCCCTTTTATTAGCGAGGATGTAAATCATTGGCTTCCTGTGGACCAGTATATCGGAGGCGTAGAACATGCAATATTGCACCTTATGTACGCCCGCTTTATAAATAAATTTCTTAAGGATATAGGCTTAATTAATTTTAGCGAACCGTTTGCCCGCCTCTTTACTCAAGGGATGATTGTTAAAGAAGGCGCAAAAATGTCCAAATCAAAAGGCAATGTTGTGTCTCCCGACTATATAATTGATAAATATGGCGCTGATACCATGCGGCTTTATATCCTGTTTATGGGGCCTCCCTATAAAGATGCCGAATGGCAGGACGAAGGCCTTGGCGGTTCATGGAGGTTTATAAGCCGCGTATTAAGGCTTATAGATATGTTAGAGGAGTATCCTGACAGCCAGAGAGATAAGTTGAGTAATTCAGAGGAAGTTCTTTTAAAGAAAATGCATTCTACGATAAAAGAAGTTACCTCTGATTTAGAAGGCAATTTTCAGTTTAATACCGCGATAAGCAGGATTATGGAGCTCGTCAATCAATTCTACAAGTCTTTAGAGGAAGGCGGCCTTACGAAGAAAGTATTCAGGGATGTTTTAGAAATAGTGTTTCTTCTGCTTGCTCCATTTACTCCTCATATAAGTGAAGAGGCGCATTCTATACTCGGGCATAATACTTCTATATTCAGGCGCCAATGGCCCAAATTTGATCACAACTATTTGAAAGAAGATAAAATAGAAATAGCTGTTTTAGTTAACGGCAGGGTAAGAGGCCATTTGAACATAGACGTAAGCTGGGATGAAGAAAAGATAAGGAAGGAAGCAGTTTCTATAGATAAGATTAAAAGTGTTTTATCAAGTAAGCATCCCAAGAAGATTATCTATGTAGATAAGAAGATTGTTAATATAGTTGTGTAAGGAACTAACGTAGATAATCACAGAACAATGTACCTCATGAGGCCTCTTAGACAACGGGGCAGGCAGATGAACGCAGATATCTGTGTCAATCTGTTATCTTATCTGTGATAATCTGTGTGCAGGTAACTGTATATGTTCACTTCCCAAGAGAAGAAAGTAATTATATTCCTGTGTGCCCTTTTTGCTATAGGCGGAATATTAAGAATTGTTGGTGTAAAATACAAACATACCGAAGTTTTATCAGACAGAAAAGTATTTAAGGTAAATATAAACGAAGCAGGCATTGAAGAATTAGAAAAAATTCCTTTTGTAGGGCCAAAAACCGCACAGGAAATTGTTAACTACCGTAAGACTCACAAAAGCTTCGGTAATCTACAGGATTTAGGCAATATAAAAGGTATTGGGGAAAAGAAGCTCAATATTATCAAAGAGTTCGTTATTTTCTAATCCGATTAACACATACCTTTTCATTTCTCTTATTGCGGGAATATTTGCGGGCTGGTACAGTATAATTCCGCCTGCCGCACTTATCATTCTATCTTCTTTTCTATTAGTGAGTTTAGTTCTGTCTTTGCGTTTTCACAAGGTTGAATTATTTCCTGTTGTTTTGATAATATTCTTTATGTCTTTTGGCGCCTTATGGGTTGCGCCTTATTCTTTGCATAAGCCCTCCTCATTTTTATCGAAAGATAATGAATTTATTATAAAAGTAACGTCTTTGCCGCAAGATAAGCACCTAAAACATATATTTTATGCCCGTATTATACGAATAAATAATTATCCCGCCAGTCTTAATGTTAAGGTTAACTGTTTTCACGATAGGGAAATAAGATACAGAGATAGTTATATCGTAGAGGGTAAGTTAACCCGCCGTAAATTAAGAAACTCCCATTTTTATACTTTGTGGATTAGAAACGATTCGTTTATTAGCCGCCTTCCGGCGGGATTCGTGGATAATTCTATACGTGGTTTTACATATAAGATAATAGCTTATTTTAAAAATAACTTGCCTTGTGAAACTTATAAGTTTCTGTCTTCTATTTTTCTCGGGCGGCGGGAGCTCCTGGATAAGAATGCCAAATCAGTATTTATAAACGCAGCAGCAGCACATCTTATTGCCATAAGCGGTCTTCATGTAGGACTTCTTTCTGCGGTGTTTTTCTTTGTTTTGAGTATTTTTCGCGTAAAGTTTAGAATGCGTATTATAATTTCGATAGCTGCCATGGCTTTATACGCTTTATGCGTCGGCTCAAGGCCCTCTATTGTGCGTTCGTTTTTGATGTTTTCTTTTATGGGCATCGGGTTCTTATTGAGAAGGAAGGTAAGTATCTTTGATACCCTGAGTGTTTCCGGGATCATATGCCTATTGTGGAATCCCCTCTGGGCTTTTGATATAGGTTTTCAATTATCTTTTGCGGCTGTTTTTGCGATAGTGCTGGGAACGGTCATATTCCCTTTTGCATTTACCCACAAGTATAAACTCATTGCATACGTAAAAGGTATTTTTTTCTCTACATTATTTGCCACGACAGCCATAATTCCTCTTGTGGCTTTTTACTTTGGCAAGTTTTATTTAATAGGTATACTAAGCAACATAATCCTCATACCGGTATTTGCTCTTATTGTTGTTACGACATTTACGTTTATATGTTTTTATTTCTTTCATTTTCTAGCAAGTATATTAGCTGAAGTTTTGTCTTTTTTTGTATTTATATTTATAAAAACAGCGACGATATTGGGAAGCGTTAAGTTTTCAAGTTTCAATATCGATATAAGTTTGGCGGGGGTAATTATATACTATGCAATATTAGGAATTGCGATTGTTTTAATATATTATAGAAGTAAATTGATTCAGGCTACAACAAGATTTTGAGAGCTTTACATAGCTTATAGCCAATAACAGCTGATGTATTGTGCGGCAAACCGTGCGTCTTGTGTGAATTATTCCGGCGTATAGCGAATAATATATTAATGTTTATAATCCATAATCTTTTAGTTAGGTAAACATAAATTGTGGGTTACGGATTAGATTATCTGTGTTCATCTGCCTGCCTCGTTGTCCGAAGGACTCACGGGGTATATTTTCCGCGATAGTCAGGTGCGGTTTATATTAAGCGTTTGACAAGAAAGTAAGCATTTGGTATAGTTATCCAAAGAGAATTCGAGCCCAGTATTAGTATGTTTGGATATAATATTATAAAGGCGGGAAAAGGCAGAATTCCCATGGAACGTAGAGCTTTATAAGATTAACACCCATGCTCAGGCAGATATTAAATTTGATATGAAACGTACAATTATTATAATAGTTTTATTGATTCTTGTTACTTTCGACTCGTACTCCTTCTGGATATGGTCTCCCAGGAAAGATAAGTGGTTAAATTCAGCCGCGTCATATTCTGGGCCCGTTCGAGAGTTAAAGGATGCTATGGGGTATTTTGATGAGCATAAGTATAAGCGGGCTCTAAAGGAATTCATTAAGTTAATTAAACGTTTCCCGGATTCAAGAGAAGCCGCCCAAGCGCAGTATTATATTGCAGTGTGTTTTGAGAAGATAAAAGAGCCTTACCGGGCGTTTCTTGAATATAATAAACTTGTAACTGCCTATCCGAATAGTAACCGTATTCAGGACGCTGTTGCGGCTGAGTTTCGTATCGGTACAGATTTCCTTAAGTGGAAGGAGAGGCGTTTATTGGGTGTTCCGCTTTCCTTATTTGAAGACCATCCTTCGGTGGAAATATTCAACAAGATTGTGGAAACTTCTCCTTATTCGGAATATGCTCCCCGTGCTTTGTATAAACTGGGAGAATTCTTTATTGAACATTCACGCAATGAAGAAGCAAAAGAAGCATTTAAAAAATTGATTGATAATTACCCTGATAGTGAATTTGCGGCAAAAGCAAAATACAGATTAGCCCTTGTCATATCAAGCAGCATACCAGGTACTGATTATGACCAGAGTGACATCTCCGAGGCATATAGAAGGCTGGAGGAGATTTTATCAGATAAAGATAAAAATGGCAAAGAAGCTGAAAGCGCCTCAAAGGAGATGGAAGCAATAAGGACACAAGAAGCAAAGAAGAATTTTGATATAGCTTCTTTCTATGAGAAACAGAATAGATTCAGGAGCGCATTGGTCTACTACCGTATTGTAGCGGATAAATATGGAGATACCTCTTTTGCAGAGATGTCCAGGAGGAAGATAAAAATATTGAAGGAAGTGGTAGAATGAAAAAAGCTATTTTCTTATGTTTTTTAATGTTAACGGGATGCGGTTATACAACAAGAGGGTTTGTTTATAAAGAAAAAACGATTTATATAAAACCCGTTGTTAACAAGGTCAATATTACGAGCGAGAAACGCGCCTACTCTTCTTACAATACCTACCCTATTCTTATAGAAAAAAGGCTTACTAATTCTTTGGTTAATAAATTCAATATCGACGGCAACCTTAAGGTTGTAAATACTAAAGAGGGTAGTCTAAGTTTACAGTGTGAAATACGAAATTATGATAAAGAAGCCTTGCGTTATGCAGACAATGATAGTGTTACAGAACAGAGGCTGCGCCTTTATGTCCACTGTGATTTATATGATGAAAACGGAATGCTGCTTAAGAGCAAGGATGTGGTCGGCGATACTGCTTATTTTCTATCAGGGAGACTTGCCAAGACAGAGTCTAGCGCTCAGACAGATGTGATTGATGATACAGCGCGTAGAATAGTTGAGGCGGTGGTTGAAGAGTGGTAGATGTTAAGAAAAAGGGTTTTTATTGTTATAGGTTTAGATTTTGCCAGCCGCAAGTCAGCCATCGACAGCCTTAAGAAAAGGCTTATCCCGCAAAAAAGTTCTTGTCTTAACCACCAGGTTTATTACGGCAGAGATATTGATTTTGATAAACTACGCAGCTTATTTTTAAGCTTCTCTTTCGAGAAAGAGCGCATTGTAGTTTTTAAGGAGCCTGGCTTGTTGAGCAAAGAAGTAAAAGATTTTCTATATAATAACATTAAAGATATCATAAAGAATAATTATCTCATTTTTGAGTTTGAGAAAGATTATTTTTTCTTCAAGAAAGACAAACAATTTATAAATGACAGGCTATTTGGGTATATTCTTAAATATGCCTCTCTTATTAAGATAGCGTCGTTTAGGAGCAACGTCTCCATAAGAAAACTTATGGACACAATAACAAACAACAGGCTGCAGGATGCTTTATATGTATTAGAATCGGTATTTGATAATGCCGGCAAGAATAAGGGTTTTATCGGGATGCAGATTCTGGGAGCCATAACAAGGAAGTTCTCTTATACACATAATCCAATAGAGAGAAAAAGATGCTTTGATCTCATATGGGATACAGAAAGAATGTTGAAAGGCAGAAAGATAGAAGATAAAACAGCCCTTCAGATTTTGATTACCAAGCTTTTGTTAAGATGATTTACTCCGTTAGAGGAAGTTCATCCTGTGAAGTATATTGATTCGGCTTATTCGGAGGCCATTACCGATTGAAGGCGGTGGCGGTTTAAAGCCGCCGCCGCGGGCCGCTCGCCCCGTTAGAAAGAATTTTTCTAACGGGGTTAAAGAACGAATTTTTCTAACGGGGTTTACTATCCTGGATAAGTTATTTGGTCTGTCTGTTAGATGAATTCTCTTTGGGTTCTTGAGTGCAGAGACGGTATTATGTGTGAGGTTGTTCCTGAAGTATTGCGTGTGCCAATTTGGCAATTCTACTTTTCTTACGTGCTGCGTTGTTGGGATGTATAATTTTCTTAGCCGCGGCTTTATCTATGGTTTTATAGACAGTTTTAACGCTTTCTTTTATAGATTCTGTATCTTTACCTTTGAGAGATTTCTTAAAACTCTTTATTGTTTTTTTTAAACCTGACTTAATAGTTAGATTTCTTTTTCTTCTTTTTATGTTTTTTTTCAGCTCTGTCTTTGCAGATTTTCTCTGGGGCATAATTTTCTCCCTTTGTGAATAGGTTTTATATCAGAATATAGCGGGTGTGTCAAGGTTTTTTTTAGAAAGCCGGTAGTTTGCATGTGCTATGTTTAAGAAATTAACCAAGAATACTACAATTCTAGGCCTGGGTACGCTTTTCTCGCGGATTCTTGGCCTTCTGAGGGATGTTTTAATCGCGAAGTATTTTGGAACATCCGGTATTTTAGAAGTATTTATTGTAGCTTTTAGGGCGCCCAATCTTTTAAGAAGCATATTCGGAGAGGGCTTTTCCGATTCTGTGGCGGTGCCGGCCTTATCCGTATACTCTAGAGACAAGAAAAAGCTTTTTAAAATAAGCAGCAATCTTATTATTATATTCACACTCATACTTGCCGTGGTTACTTTACTGGGTATTGTATTGAGCCGTTATATAGTTACACTTATTGCTCCCGGATTTATATCAAACGCCTCAAAGTTCGGCATCGCTGTATCATTTATGAAGATTACTTTTCCCTACATTTTCTTTATAGGGCTTGCGTCAAACTTTACGGCGATACTCTATGCGGTTAAAAGATTTATCGGGCCTGCTATTATACCTTCTCTTCTCAATATTTCGTTTATTTTAGGTATGTTATTCTTTAGGCCTTTTATGGGTGATTTTATTCTTGCGGGATGCGTAATTGCCGGGGGGATACTCCAATTTATATTCTCTTATTTATTCTTGTACCGCAGCGGTTTCAGAATGCATTTTGGCGTAAGAGAGGCTTTCAGCGATAAGGAAGTACTTTCTATGCTTAGACGGGCAATTCCCCGCATATGGTCATCAATTGTTTATCAGCTCAATGTCTTTATTGATACTATTTTTTCTTCATTGAGTTGGATTGTAGGCACAGGGGCGATGGCTGCCATTTATTATTCTAACAGAATAGTACAATTTCCCCTTGCCCTTATCGCTCTTTCTGTATCAAGAGCTGCTATTGTTGATTTTTCCCGATTTTCCAATGACGGCAATACAAAGGATTTTAAGAAACTCTTTGTGTTCTCTTTTCAGAATATAATGTTTTTTATCGTTCCGGTAAGTATTGTATTTATTTTCATACCGCAGGAAATCCTGCGTCTTCTATTCTTAAGGGGAGAATTCGATACATATTCTTTGATGGTTACATCATCCACATTGTTTTTTTATTCTTTTGGGCTGTTATTTTTTTGCGGCATAAAGCTCCTTGTTAATACATTTTACGCGTTGAAGGATACAGTTACCCCCGCCAGGATTTCCACAATTTCCCTTATTATAAACGCAGCTTTAAGCGCTCTATTAATGTTTCCGTTTAAGGCAGGAGGCATCGCTTTAGCAAGCAGCATCGCCGCCGCGTTTAATTTCTTTCTGCTTTTGCGTATGCTGACAAAAAGAATAGGGCCTATTGATTACAACTCTATATCAAAAGAAATATTTAAGTTAGTTGCTATAGGAGTTTTACTTGGTGTTGTGGCGAAGATTATATTTATTGCGGTACCCTGTAGTATATTTATACAGTTTATAGCGGCTTCAGCAGCGGACTTCATGCTATTGGTAATACTCGGGCGCATAATGAAACTGAGGCAGGCAGAGGTATTGGCAGGATGGTTGAAAACGTTAAAGAAAAAATAAGGAACTTTCCTGATTCTCCGGGAGTTTATATCATGAAATCAGCGGGGGGCAGGATATTATATGTGGGTAAAGCAGTCTCTTTAAGAAAAAGAGTGGCAAATTATTTTAGAGATAATGTTACGGATATTAAGACAAATATTTTAACAGAGAAGGTAAGAGAGATTGACTTCACACCCTGTGATACTGAAGCGCAGGCACTAATTCTGGAGGCATCTTTAATCAAAGAAAAGAAACCAAAGTATAATATTGCCTTGCGCGACGATAAGAGTTATCCTTATGTTGCTGTAACTAATGAAAGTTTCCCGCGTGTTTTCCCCGCGAGGCCAAAGAAGAAAGGCAACTTGTTATTATTTGGTCCTTATCCCAACGTCAGGCTTATTAAGGAAGCCTTAAAACTTATAAGAAAGATATTTCCTTACCGTTCCTGCAGGTTTTTCCCCAAGACCCCCTGCCTTTATTATCATCTTAATCTTTGTCCTGCTCCCTGTGCAGGCAAGATTTCATCAAGGGAATATAAAAATATCCTAACAGGTTTATATAAAATATTATCGGGCGATAAAAAAGTTCTTATAAAGACGTTAGAAAAAAAGATGCTAGGAGCTTCCAGAAGCAGGCATTTTGAGGAAGCAGCTTATTTAAGAGATAAGATAATAGCTGTTAAAAGCCTTTATTCCGGCAAGAGCAGCATACACGAGATTATCTATCTTAAGGATGTATTGGGGTTAGAATATTTGCCTTTGGAGATTGAAGCCATAGATATATCGAATACGAGCGGCAGGGAAGCCACTGGTTCTGTAGTTGTGTTTACTGACGGCATTCCCGATAAGAGTAGTTACCGCCGTTTTAGGATAAGGGGGGTGTATCATCCCGACGATTGCAAGATGATTGAAGAGGTAGTGGCCAGGCGTTTCCGTTCCAAAGATAAATACACCAAGCTGCCGCAGCTTGTTATTATCGACGGCGGGAGGGCTCAAGTTAACGCAGCTTCTAAGGCCTTGAAATCACTGCATATTGATATTGCTGTTGTTGGTATTGCCAAAAGGAATGAAGAATTATGGCTTAAAGGCAGGAACAAACCATTAATTATACCCAAAGATAATCCCGCATTGCACCTTATACAGAGAATTAGAGACGAAGCACATCGGTTTGCTCATAAATACCATCTTTTATTGAGAAAGAAGAGAATGTTGAGCAAATAGAAACATGTTCACCGCGTTCACGAAATTAGAAGAGATGCTGAAGAAGAGATTCATGGAAGCTTGTTTGCTTACGCAAACGAAACTTATAGAAAATAGAAATATGTCCTGCAGACGAAATATGTTCACTACGTTCACGAAATTGGAAGAGATGCTGAAGAAGATATTCATGGAAACTTGCTCGCTTACGCTCGCGAAATTGAAGATATTCCAAAGGGAGAGATTCATAGAAATTTATTCGCTATCGCTCATGAAATTGGAAGAAATACTAAAGAAGAGATTCGTATCGCGAGGCGAAGCCGAGCATATTTCGTCCCGACGAAACGTCGGGATATATTTCACCCGAAGGGCGGACGTCCCTCGTCCGAGTGAGCGTAGCGAACGGACGTCCCTCGTCCTTACGTGTGGCGGGTGACCTTGCCTGCCCGCCGTAGTCCGAAGGACGAAGGAGGGTGTCCTTGTGTCCTGGTGACTTTATGTATCTGTGTTAATCTGTATATTTTTCTGCGCTAATCTGTGTTAACGTGAGGTCAATTATGACTGATTTTGAAAGGAGAGTGTTAAGAAAAGTCTTGAAGATACCTGTTGGAGAGTTGCGTACATACAGCTGGGTAGCCAAAGAGATAGGTTCGCCAAAATCATTTAGGGCAGTGGCGAATGCTTTACATAAAAATCCTTATCCTATATTTATACCGTGCCACCGCGTCATAAAGAATAATGGCGAAATAGGCGGATATTCTTTGGGCAGACATTTTAAAAAAGAGTTGATAAATTTAGAGAAAAAAATAAAGAATGTGTTAAAATAATAAAATGTTGACATAGAATAACCTGAAGAGAGTCTTCTTGTAAAGATAAATTCTATATGTAAAACAGGAGGGAATATGAATTTTAAAGATGCTCTTGATCTTATGGTTGAACATAATGCTTCTGATTTATTCATACGTTCAGGAGGCCCTTTAAGAGGCAGAGTATATACTGACGTAAAGGTTATTGGCGATAAGGACCTTAGCGTAGAAGATATTGATTCTATGATGTTTGAAATGCTTGATGATGAGAGGAGAGAATCCTTAAAAACTAACAAAAGCTGCGAGTTTGCTGTCTGGCATAGAGACCACTGGAGATTCCGTATAGGAGTATTTTATCAGCGCAATACGCTTTCTGCCGTAATCAGGAAAATTGATTTGGATATTCCTACATTTGCGGAGTTAAATCTTCCTGATAAAGTTTTGGAGAAGTTTTGTTATGAGCGCAGAGGCCTTGTATTACTTACAGGGATAACCGGAAGCGGCAAATCTACCACTATTGCTTCAATGATAGAATATATTAATAACAATTTTGGAAGGCACATTTTGACTATAGAAGAACCGATTGAATTTACTTTTGCCGATAAAAAATCACTTATAAACCAGAGAGAAATAGGTAAAGACGTTAAGTCTTACGAGGATGCTTTAAGGCAATTCGCGCTTCATTCCCCCGATGTTATATATATAGGGAATATTAGAGACTATCAGACCTGTAAAGCGGCCCTTACCGCTGCAGAGACGGGTGTGCTTGTTTTATCCACGCTCCATACGGTTAATGCTTCTTCAACTGTCGAAAGAATTGTTAATTTTTTCCCTCCGCATCAGCACCGTTTGGTTCTCACTCAGCTTTCAATGCTTCTTAAAGGAGTAATCTCTCAGAGGCTTATACCGCGGATGGATGTTGAGGGAGTGATACCTGCTTATGAAATTATGACCCTTAGCCCGACTGTTTCGCGTCTTTTGCGTGAGAACAAGAACTGGGAGATACCTAAATATATTGCGAGCGGCGATATTTATGGGATGAAGAGTTTTAACCAGTGCCTCATGGAGCTTGTATTAGAAAAGAGGATATCTGCCCAATTGGCATTGGAAAATGCGGATAAGAAAGAAGAATTGGAAATGCAGCTGCGCAATAAAGGATTATTGTAATATAGAATATTACATTACTTCTATGCAGGAAGATTTGCAAAAGAGGATGGAGGATATAGAAAGTGCTCTAGGCGAGCTTTATGCGGCCATCGGCATTAAGGATAAAAAAGAAAATATTGTAAAGATTCAGGCAAAAATGTCTGAGGCTTCGTTTTGGAATAATCAGAAAGATGCCGGCAAAGTTGTGGAAGAACTTAAAGACTTAAAAGAAGATGTAGATACATGGGAAAGTCTAAAAGGGAAAGCAGATGATATCTCAGGTTTGCTCGGTGTATATGATTCCTCTTACGAAGAGGAGCTAAACAGAGAGATTATAGAATTAGAGAGAAGAATAGAAAGTTTTAGAATAAAGGTGTTTCTTAGCGGAAGGCTTGATAGAGCTGATGCTATTGTAGAGATTAATTCCGGCGCCGGAGGAACCGAAAGCTGTGATTGGGTTCAGATGATTCTTAGAATGTATATGCGTTGGGCGGAAAATAAAGGATTCAAAGCGAAGATTATTAATGAGGTAAAGGGAGATGAAGCTGGGTTTAAGAATATAACTTTTTTTGTTGAAGGAAAGTATGCTTATGGGTATCTTAAGTCGGAAAGCGGTGTGCATAGGCTTGTGCGTATTTCTCCGTTCGATTCCAATAAAAGGCGCCATACTTCGTTTGCTTCTGTTGCTGTTTACCCCCAGATAAAAGATAATTATTCTATTCAGATACGGCCGGATGATTTAAGAATAGAAACATTCAGGGCGGGGGGCCACGGCGGCCAACACGTTAATGTAACCGATTCCGCAGTTAGAATAACACATATACCCACCGGTTTAGTTGTAAGCTGTCAGAATGAGCGTTCTCAGTATCAGAATAAACAGGCGGCGTTGAGCGTTTTAAGGGCTAAGTTGTATGAGTTGAACGAACAGCAGAAGAAGAAAGAGCTTGATAATATTTCGGGACAAAAAAGGAAAATAGAATGGGGCTCGCAGATACGTTCTTATGTGCTTTTCCCCTATCTTTTAGTGAAGGATCACCGTACTAATGTCGAGAAACACGATGCGCATGCGGTTTTAGACGGCGGCATAGATGATTTTATAGAAGGTTTTCTTAAAAGCAAAATCAAAGCCAACAACACAAACGGCTACAGGTAAATGTCTCGTGTTTTGGCTGCGATATCAGTAAATCAAAGGAGCAATTATGTTTAAAAAGGCGTTTATAAAGAGGTATCAAAGCAAAATCAACCGGTTTCTGCCCAAAGTTGATATTACACTTAATACAGATATACCCACGCCTTCGGCGAGAGAGATTGTCAGCCTTTCCGGCATTGTAAGCAAGGTTAATTCTTTTGAAGACGAAATGTCACAAAAACGGGATAGTTTCTTTAAAGATAAGACAGTAGAGTTTAAAAATATGATTCAGGAAAAAATAAAAGGGTTGAATGATGAAGAAAGTACTATTGTTATCAATAATACTTTAGACGAGATTCTGCCATTTTATTTCGCAATGGCAAGGGAAGCGGCAAAGCGTACAGTGAGAATGCGCCATTTTGATGTTCAGATTCTCGGGGGGGTTGTTTTACACCGTAATAAGATTGCGGAGATGGCAACAGGCGAAGGTAAAACCCTTGTGGCTACATTGGCCGCAAGCCTAAATGCCCTCGCCGGCCGCGGAGTACATATTGTTACAGTCAATGATTATCTTGCTAAACGTGACTGGGAATGGATGAGCCCTATATACCGTTTCCTCGGCTTAAGCTGCGGAGTTATTCAGAATGATATGGGGCCTTCAGAGCGGAAATTCGCTTATTCTTGCGATATTACTTACGGGA
>Ga0164318_10003107_pt1 | contig 15669 bp, 15 predicted proteins | sample GuaBasSedimGuay9_FD_113734 | JGI IMG/M metagenome (GOLD analysis project Ga0164318, IMG submission 113734) | Subseafloor sediment microbial communities from Guaymas Basin, Gulf of California, Mexico - Guay9, Core 4571-4, 0-3 cm | ecosystem: Environmental > Aquatic > Marine > Hydrothermal vents...
AAATTTTAAAAAAAAAAAATAATGATAATTTAAAATATTTAAGCATTTAAATAGAAATATTGAGAAAAAATTGGTTTTTGAGAAATTGAAAGGCATAATTAAAGGATATATATTGTGTTTTATTGGTGTATTTATTTGGTCTTTTACTGAGATAATAGTAAAATTTCTTCAAGGAGAGATTGGACCTATTTCGTTATCATTTTTGAGATTTTTTATTGGAGGTATGTTTTTATTAGGGATGATAGGATTTAGAAGGAATTCAATTAAAAATTTAAGAGATCTTGGAACTTTATTGAGGAAATACAAGTGGTTATTTATTTTTGGGGGCATTTTTGGGTTTGGTATTTCGAATTTACTGTATTTTATAGGACTTCAATTTACCCAAGCAAATGTAGGTTCAGCTTTATATACCACATATCCAATTTTTATTTCAATTTACAGCGTATTCATTTTAAATGAGCGTTCAAATTTAAAATTAAAAAGTATTGGCTTTTTAATTGGAATTACAGGGACTACTATTTTAATTACTAATTTTCAAATTAATTTGCTAATTGACCCACAAAATATATTGGGAAATATTTTGATCGTTTCTGCAGCAGCAATTTGGTCTATATATTCAGTTATTGGAAAAGTTATTTTCAATAGGGCAAATAATATTAAAAATATCGAAATAAAATATACATTGATTTCGTGTTTTCTAGCAGCGCTTCCGAATTTTGTTTTGATAGGATTTACGTCCGAATTTAATAACTTTTTAATTTATACATGGGAAGAATGGATAATCATATTAATTTTAGGAACGACCTCAACTGCATTAAGTATTTACCTATTTTTTAAAGGCGTACAAAAAATTGAGGTATCTAAAGGCATTAGTTTAGCATTATTTAAACCAGTGATTGCAACAATTTTTTCATTTATAATATTATTTGAAGTTCCTACTCTTGCATTATTGATTGCATTTCCTTTAATAATAATTGCAGTATTATTAATAAATAATCCTTTTAAAAAATCTTTAAACTAGAATTTTTTACGATATAGTTGCATATCATTTCTTTTTTAATTGCATAACTATAGCTATTTTAGTACTCTTTCAATACAATTAAAATATCTTCTTTATTTCCAAAATTACTTAATGTAATTTCTTTATAATACCAAACTTCTAAATTTTATTTATTGTAAAAAAAATTTCGACTTTTTAAATTATAATAACCAACTTTATTCTTTATTATAGAAAATTATCAGAAATGTCGTCATAAATATCTCAATTTATAGAATATATTTTCCTAAAAAAGTCTTAAAAATAATAAGAATAACTTCTACAAAAATCTTCTAAAATTCTATTATATTTGAGGGTTAATTTTCTATGTTGAATAAGACCGAATAGATTAGTAATAGATCAAACTTTTAATATCAGACTAAATTTAATTAAAATCTCTCTGGTAACTTAAAATAAATTTTAATAATATAATTTATAAATTTAGTAAATAAAGATTTATTTTAAAAGATTATAGAAATTTAAGCGAAATAACATTATAAATTATTTGATACTCTTAAAAGGTAATAGTATAATATTTAAATCTATCAAATAATAGCTCAAATTCTATTAATTAATAAAATTTTTATTATTTGAAAAAATATTTTATATAGTGGTACTTAGCCATTTAAAAAGTTTTCAAATATTAAAACGTTAAAGTAATTAAATTAACCTTCAAAAAATAATTGGGTTAAAGAGATCAGAGGTAAATAAAGAGTTAAATATATTTTCTTAAAATAAATATGTTGGTAAGTTAAAGAATAGGTATAAAAAGTGTAAAAAAATATTTAACTTTTAAAATATCAAAGCTTATTTGATTAAAATTGTCAGGTGAAAAATCTTATTATGGAAAAAAATGAGAAAAAAAATAATTTAAATGCAGATTTTAATATTAAGAATTCAAAATATTATTTATTGGAAGAAAAATTCAATATTAAACTATATAGGGGAAATAAACCTGTAAAAATATCGCAATATGCCCTAAACCAAATTAAATGGAATAAAATCGAGGAGTTCTGGATTTCAATCGAAAATAATGATTTGAACATTGTTGCTTTATTTAAGAATGAAAAAGACGCATTTAAATTTCAGAAAAAATATAATACAAAAGAATATCCATTATATATTAATTATGACTGGTTATTATTGGAATAACCATAAATTTGGAAAGGTATTTAATAATTGAGCAATTTCTACAATAATATCAAATATTATGAATATGAAAATGACGTATATAACAAAAGAAATTTTAATATAGATATTCGCCCCAGAATCATCGTAGAATTTGAAAATAATGGAAAGTTATTTAAAAGTAAGTGTAAAATTGATACGGGGAGTACTTTAACAATTATTTCAAAGTTATGTAGAGAAACTCTATTTACTAAACTAAATAAATATCATAACAATTTATTAAATGAATTAAAAAAACTAAAAAGTAAAAATAAGCCAGAAGATGTTATTGAAATAGAATTAAATAATTTATTAAATAGACATAAAATTAAAAATTGTAATATAATACATAGAAAAAGTCCGATTAAAAATAGAAATTATTTTATTTATTTATTAAAAATAGACCGATTATCATTTTTAGATAAGGAAGGTAATCCACTTATTAATATTAAAAATCATTTTGTAGCAGCTCCTTTTGAAATCGAATCTTTAAATATAATTCCACAAATTGGGATGAATACTTTAAGATTTTTGAAAAAAATTGAAATAACTGAATTAAAAACTAAGATTTTCTGGGAAAAAAATATACATATAGATCAATAAATAAAATTGATTAATTGATTGAATAATTTAGCATAAAAGATTTTTTCTAATCTTATCTTATAAAATCAAATACACCCATTTCGATCAACTTATTTAGTGTGTGTTGAGCTTTAGATATTACGATGGCATTAAATGGAGGTTGTTCAAGTACGGCACCAACATCTTCATAATAAAATCTACAAAACAATTTGCAATCTTTATTTAATTCTCTAACAGCATCAGATATTAATATGACTTCTTCTGCATCTTTAATTAAAGTTATTACGACATCAGTATTTTTGATCCCTGCATTTGTTAAATTTTCTTTATCAGATGCGTCTCCTACAATTATTGGTTCATTGTTTAAAACATCAGCTACCTTGTTCTTGTCTTTTTCAATAATAGTATATTTTATTCCAAGTTCTTTAAAATACTTAATTAATCTTTTAGTTGTATTAGTATATCCTGCAATTATTGCATTTTTTGGGTTAAGTTTCTTAATTTTTTCAAAAATAAATTCAGAAACATATCTTGAAGTTGAGATTGTTTGACAGCCAAATATTTTTTCTAATGTTTTTGCAATGGAGTCATCAAAACAACGAGCTACAATTTTGCAATTTTTATTTAGGTCTCTCGTCAATCCGCTTACTAAAACTAACGTTTCTAAATCATTTTCAGTCAAGATAACTAGTTGAGCATTTTGAATGCTTGCATCAACTAATACTTCTAAGTTTTTAGGTTTTCTTGTAATAATAGCTTGCTCTTTATTTATTAAATGTTTGACTAAATCTTCATTTGGTTCAATTATTACCCATTTAATTCCCATTTTATCTAAATATTTTTGGATATGTTGTCCTAAGTTTGAATAACCGACAATTACTACATGATTTTTTCTTGATTTAGCAAGTATTATTGAAGTTTGTTTTGGGTTATGTTTCCGAAAAAAGCCAGTGGCAATAATAGATAATATTGCGCCAAAAATGATAAATTCAGAGATCATTTGATAAAAGTTGCCATATAATGCAGGGTAAACCTCGAAATCAAATGTATAATAAAGTGAACTAATATAATTACCATTTGTTACCACATAGAAAATTAAATAATTAATAAAAAACCAACTTATTAGAATTAAAAACATTATTGCATTTTGTCTTAACAATATTTTAATTTTGATAACTCTTCGGCTCATTTATATCCCATGCATTTCTTATTCCAAAAATAAATTAATCTTTAATTTGTTAAAATTTATATTATTTAATTATTTAAAGATTGTTTTATGATTTAAGATTTTAAGATTTTGAATGAAATTTTATTTTTCAGAAGATTTTTAAAAATATTAAGTAAAAAGATTTAACAAGACCAATTAAAATTAAATTTATAATGTAGATATTAAAGATATTAATGAATTATTTTTATTTTAATTTAACTATTTTAATTTTGGGGGCAATTTTATCCATCAATTCGTATACTTTATTTATGGTAGGTATTCCCCTTCTTGTTCCAAAATCTTGAAGTGCGCTCCATGCCATTATAGTCCCGATTTTGCCAGATAATTCTAAATTTTTTTTATTAATTAGTCCATAAATTAGTCCAGATAGAAATGCATCTCCAACACCAGTAGTATCTACGACATTGACAGAAGGGGGGATTATTTTTATCAATTCGTTTTTGTTTCCGATTATAGCACCATTTTCGCCATTAGTTATTGAAATAAAGGACAACCCTAAATTTAAAAAACTTTTTGCCGTTTCAACCCAAGATAAATCGTCTATATCAAGTAAGATTTTAGCCTCTTCAAGATTTGATGCCAAGATATTAGAGTTCATTACCATTTCGAAGGTTTTTCTTGGATACTTTTTTATCATAGAGCTGGAAGGAGCAGCAATTATCAGTCCATTTTTTCGAGTTTTAAAGATTTTTATTAATTCATTAATTGTATTAAGAGCTGATTCTGAGGTCAAACTACACCACGCTAGCCAATCATAATCATTAATAAATTCTTTATTAATAAGACTCTTCGATAATAGATCACTTGCTCCTTTAATTGTGATCATACCTCTATCGTTATGATTGGAAGATTTAACAATAAATGCAATTCCAGTATTTGTATTAGGTAACTGAATCAGTCCTCTATAATCAAGACCAGATGCTTGGATGCTATTATAGATAAAATTACCCATAAAATCATCACCAATTGTGGCTAATAATGCACTGTTTAATCCCAAACATTTTAAATTTAGTGCTAAATTTGTTGCAGAACCACCTTCATTTATTATAAATTTAAGCCCGGGAGTTTTTGAACCATATTCAATACCTAAAAATTTCTTATTATTATGATTAATAATCGGAATATTTTCAGAAATAACTAATATATCAATTACGCACCCACCTACACACAAAATCTTTTTCATTTTAAGCACCCAATATTTATTTTAATTTTAGATTAAATGGCTTTTGTCTTTTTCAAATATCATATCAAAATATAACAAATATTAGTATTGATTATGATGTTTGTCGCTTAATATTTAGAAATTTTGGTTTATTTGTGTGTTTTCATACCAAAATTTATTTTATGTTTTTTTTAAAAGTAAAATTTTTAGTTATTGATAAATGATAGAAACAATTATTCCCTGAATTTTCCCAAATAAAAGTGTTAATTCCATTCGATCTTGTAAATAAAATAATTTCTTTATCATTAATATTTCGTTAAAAAATTGTGAATCTTAATTATATTTATATATGTTTGTTGAGATAGAATTTTAAAAAAATATTAAATAAAATGATTCAAAAGAAAAAAATTATCATTTAAAGTAAAGAATATCAATAAAAGTAGATTATAAGTTAGCAGGAGAGAGATATTAAGTGAGAAAATTTACTTTTCAACATTTATTATCATTTATATTAATTTCAATTGGACTTATGACAACGATGACTTTTGGTTTTGTACCATTTATTAATATTTTTGAAGAATATGGATATACTACTTTTTATTTACCAATTTTTTGGATACTATACGGGGTTTCTTGTATAGTTTTTGGTTTTATTATTGATAAAATAAAAAATAAGAATATACTTTGTTTTTCATATATTTTTTGGGGTATTACAATAATCTGATTGATATATGGGATTCCAAATTTAACTTTAATTTTAATTTTCGTTGTAATATCTGCAATATTTGCTGCTATTAATACGATTACAGCGGTAAGTTATGTTTCTTCACATATTCAAATAAACAGACGCGGTTTTTATACAAGTATTTATTTGGGGATTGGATGGGCATTTGTAGGAGGGACTGCATATCTTTCCTATATAAGTGTAATTTTAAACCTAATTATTTTAGCGATATTAAATATTGGAGTAGGTATTATAAGTTTTCTGATTTTTTATGCAAAAAAAGCGGAATTAAATTTTAATCAAAAAATTGTAATACCAAGGACATATAATATTAGTCGAAATGGTACCATCTTTTATTTTAGTACATTTATTTTTGGTGCATTTCTCGGTATTATTGTCTATTTATTGGGAACAGTTGGGAATTTTGATGCTAAAACAGCATCAATTTATCTTCAAAATATTCAATTTTATTATCAAGTAGTTGCTATGTTTGGATTTGGGACAAATCTTGTAAACTTTGATTTTCTTGTAATTGGAGTGATAACTGCGATTATATCTCCAATTATTGGTAAATTAATGGATAAAATAGGGCGGAAATCAATCTTTTTTGCTGTAAATTTGGCTATTCCAACGATATTAATTCTATTTTCATTTTGGACAAATATTGCACTTTTATTGGTCAGTATTTTTTTCTATGCATTAGTTGTCACGGTATTTGTAATAATAAATTGTAATGTTTGGTCAGATTTAGCCCCAGATAATAAAATTGCCAGATATAATGGATATGGTTGGAGTTCATTGGGCATTGGTGGTGCTGGTGGCTTCTTTTTAGGAATTTTTATTACGGCACCTTCAAATATTGCTAGTATTGATATCTTAGTTTTAATTGCAATCTTAATAATGAGCGAGTTGTCTCTTATTCCTTTTGTTTTAATGAAGGAATCACTTCCACCTGCAGAAGAAATAGAATGGCGTGATGAAATTATAAATTTATATGTTATATCATCAAGCGGAATAATTATGTCAGATTATTCATTTAAACAAGAGGTTTCAGGTGATTCAGATTTGCTAGCTGGTGGTATTACAGGTATAGTGGCTATTCTTAAGGAAATCATTGGAAGTTTAAAAGACCTGAAAAGCATAGACCATGAAGATAAAAAACTACTCTTTGAATATCCACCTAATAGAGCATTTCTTGTTGCGTTATTTACTAAAAAGGATCTAAACATCCTCCGCACTAAATTGAAGAAATTGACATCTCAAATTCATGATGTATTTTGGGAAACATTGGCAGATTGGAATGGTAATATTGAGATTCTTGCTCCAATTAAGACGATGATACGAAATATTTTTGAGCAATAAATATCAAAAAAATGAATAAATACGGATTTATTACCCAATTAATTAATAACTTTATTTTTTAAATGAAAAAACAATTCAAAAAGACCAAATAATATTTACATTTTTTAATCTTTTAATAATAAGTATAGAAGTGCTTTTTGTACGTATAACCTGTTTTCTGCTTGATCAAATACCACAGATCGTGGCCCATCAATTACATCATCGGTAATTTCATATCCTCTATGAGCTGGTAAACAATGCATAACAATTACATCAGGTTGCGCCAATTTTAGTATTTGGGTATTTACTTGAAATGGCCTAAATATTTTTTCTCTGAATTGTTTTTCTTTTTCCTGCCCCATTGAAACCCAAGTATCAGTGTATATTATATCTGAGCCTTTAACTGCTTCTTGGGCCGAATGCATTATTTTAATTTCGCAATTAGACTTTTTTGCAAATTGTTTTGAAGTATTTATAATTATATCGTTTGGCTCATAATTTTTAGGGCATGCAATTGTAATATTTATTCCCATTTTACTACACCCAATTAGCAGTGAATTAGCGACGTTATTTCCATCTCCAACATATACCAAATTTAAATTTTTTAACTCTTTTTTATATTCCTCTATTGTCATTAAATCTGCCAGAATTTGACATGGGTGTAATAAATCAGATAATCCATTAATAACAGGAATTGGAAAGGAACCTTTTGCTAATTGTATTAAATCATCATGTAAATATACTCGAGCCATAATGATATCACAATATCTTGATAGGACTTTTCCAGTATCATAGATAGTTTCACCACGACCTAATTGTATATCTCTAGAATGTAATATAACCGTATAGCCACCTAATTCTTTCATTGCTATATCAAATGAAACTAGCGTTCTAGTGCTTGGTTTTTGAAAAATTAAACACAATTTTTTACCCGCTAATGGAAAACCATCGTTGCTTTCCTTTTTTTTATTACTTTTAAATTCACATGCTTTATTTAAAATTAGACGTATATCTTCAGGTGTATATTCTTGTAGACTTAAAAAGTTGCGACCTTTTAAACTCATTATTATCACAGTTAAATTAATTGGTATCGATAATTTTTTCATAAATACATAAATGATAAAAGGAAAAAATTTAAAGTTAATAAATAAAAAATCTCAATAAATAAATTTTGATCTTAATCATTTAAATATGAAAGGTTAAAATTTATTAAATCAAACCAAAAAAGGACTTAATTCTCAAATATTCTGGAATTTAATAAAAGAGATGGTCTAATTGGTAAATAGGTTCTATGATCCAGTAATGGAACCAACCTTATGGTTAATGGTATCAATTATTTTTTGTATTTTTGCTGTTTACTTTATTTATAAATATAGAAAAATTGAGCCGGAAGGAAGGTCATTTATTTTTGGTCTTATCATTTTTAGCATTACTTTTGCAATAGCAAGATTAATAGAAACAATTAGAAGATATTTTTACATAAATGATTATTATGATATCGTAGATAGTAATTTTACAATTACTGGAATAAATTTATTATTACGGTTAAGTTATTATATAATAGCGTGGACTGGAATTACGGTTTTTTTCTTTGTATTTGAGAAATATATTATGGAAAAAAAGACGAAATTTTTGATTACTGTCAGTTCCTCTTTAGAAGGTATTTTTTCTTGTTTATTATACTTTACAGCAGAAGCATTCTGGAATTTTACGATAGTTGTAATTTTATTTTTTGGTGTTGCGATAGTTCCAATAATATTATTTCTTTATCTTTCAATAAAAGGGTTATACTTATCAAATAAAATCGCTTGGATAATAAATACGATTGGATTTCTATTTTTTCTTCTTGGTGTGATAGGTGATCTTCCAGAATCATATATTTTTGTACAAAATATTCCAGGTATATTATTGCATTATTTTAATCCGATTGCAGAGTCTTTAGGTGCAATATTAATGGGTATTGGTTTTTCAATAATCTATAAGAATGTGTGAACATATGTTAAAATGATGTAAATTTTTTTGCCTACGATAAAAACTCATTTAGGAAAGAATTGGCCGAAACTTTTACCGCTTTTTTTATTATAAATATAATAAGCCTCTGCATAACTATATGGAGTTTTTTTCGCATTAATACTATATCTAAATTTTACAAACCTTCCAACAATTCTAAAAGATTGGGAATTGTAATATTTTCCCCATTTCTTGATATAAGAAATTTGATCAGATACATTTAGAAAGAAATTAGGCTTAAAATTTTTTCCTCGTTCGTCCCAAAAAGCCAATATTCTAGGCTTGTAAGGAGCGTGGTCTGTGATAATATTAGGATTATCCGAAAGAAAATATGATTTAGTTATAAGATTTGACGTGTTTTTATGATCTTTGTGAAGCTCATTGTTCCAATGAGTAAGTATAATAGTGGGTTTGATTTTTCTAATAAGTCCGACAATTTTTTTTAAGGCAATTTTATCTTTAAAGGAAGGAATTTCTGTATCTTTAAATTCAAGGAAATATGGTGTGGCATTAATCAAATTAGCTACCATAATTGCTTCTTTTTTACGGATTTCGGATATTCTAATTGATAATTTTTCTTGAATTTTTTTTGAATAAAAGGATTTTATCAAAAGTGGTAAATAATTAACATATTTTTTTACAGAAGCTATGAATTTATCACCACAGGTCATCCAAATTAAGGATATTTTTGACCCAAATTCATAATATTTTTGTAATGTCCCCCAAACAGACCCTTCATCATCAGGATGAGCTGCAAATACTGCAATATGTTCTTGACTTATTTTTTCATTTTTCATTTTTCATTTTTTGATTTTAATTTTTTGTTTGCTTCCTTCATTATTTCAATTAATAATGAATTGTAATTCTTAATTATTAAATCTTGATATTGATCAGTTAATGTAGTTACTTCATTCAATATTTTAGCTATTTCTTCCGGGTTTGTGGCTGTTTGAATTCTTTCATTTAATGTCTCTAATTCATATCCAAGTTTATTAATTAATTTATCTTCCATGCTTATGGGGAAATATTTTTCTATAATTTTATTTACTCCCTTAAATACACTCATATCGCCAGTCCATTTGGTAATTTTATCAGCATATTTTTCTTCGAAATCGTTCAGAAATTTTTCAGACCGAGTATGGATAATTGGTAGGTTCTTATCGCCTAGTATTGCAATTGTTGAGAATTTTCCGTGTGATAAAATAACTTTTTTATCCTCTTGGTCAATGACGCGTAACATTTTTTTGCTTCCAATGGTATCTTTTACAAAATCAGAGATTGCAGAAATCATTCCGGATATTAATGCTGAATCTTTAATAATTGCCCCAAAAGAATAACTATACATGGGAGTACCTCCCTTTTTATTTAAAACTAATAGATAATGTATAGATTTCACCCAATTTCTTTCTTGGAGTTTCTTTTTTATATAAGTTAAGGATAACGCAATAGATATGCCAACTATCACTGCAACGATTATAGTATAAATCCATGGTGATAGAGATACTGATATATAATAAATTATAATACCAAATTCTTCCCCATTACTCCAATATATTACCATTGAATAAATTCCAGGAGTCCAGCCATTTGTAATCACATCATTTGACTCTATAATTCCATTATAATTAGTTGAATTACTTGAAAAAATATTATTACCACTTGGACTGTATAAATTAAAACTACATTTACCATTTTTGATAGATTCACCTTCAGAATTTTTAATTTGGGCTTGAATTTTAAAAGCATCACCAATATAAACATTGAAGGCTGATTGATACTGACTTGAATATATTGATTTTTTCCAAAGTTTAGTATTGGATATATAATTAGGTGAATTAAATATAGCTTCATAATTAAATTCTTCAGTTCCATCACCACCTTCCTCATACCAAATTGCTTTTCCACGATCGCCATATATATAACTGTAATATATACCATATTCGTAAATTTCGTTTCCAAATTTTTTATCATAAAGTTTTTTAATTGACCAGTCATAAGGATGCATAAAGAACACTTTTAAAGTTGACGAAGAGTTGATTTTTTTATAATCAATATCCAAATTTATTAGAAATATGATTTACTGAAAAAGTACCATTTGCAGGTTCCAAATAGAAATAACGTCCCCCTATTGTGATTGAGGCAATAGTATCTGACCTGTTTGTTTTTATAGAAATAATAATATCGTGGTCGGGAACCGCATCTAAATAATAAAGGATTTCGCTATCCCAAATAGGTTTTCCAAAAGTTAAAGATTTTACAGAATAATCACTCTTATGATTCAACTCTATTTTTTCATTATCCAAAAATACTGAAAGATTTACTTCATAGGGAGTATCAAAATGAGTTAGGTTAATATACATTAAAAAATCATTAAGGGAATCATTTTGAATAGGGAACCAACCGGATGCATTTTGAAATAAACTTGGCCCTTTATCGAATGATTTATTATTATATTTATTTATTTGCCAACTATTATTATTCATTTTACCTAAACCTATGACCCAGCTATTAAATATAGCATAATATTCACCTTTTCCTAAATATTCATTGATAGGTATTTTAATCCATTCAATATGATTTCCAAACCCCAAATTCGCTGTATGATTTTTTACATTAATTGGTCCGACATTAAAGTTCGAAGCATTATAAATATCAATACTGACTTTTGGACTGGGAAAAAAACCTGAAACTGTATAATTTAAATAGACACCAATTGTTTGAATTAAAGAAAAGTTATCAATTTTGAAATATTGGGCTAATTGGGGCTTTTTAGCATTGAGTTCTTGCTCATTAACAGCAAATATAGAATTAGTCGTATTTCTGTTAATTATTATCGAATATGGTGGGTCTTGTAAATTTGTAATTTTAATATTTATTGCAGATAAATTCATTGTTTGGTTAATTTCATTTATAATTGTTTTATTGCATGTGTAAGAATAATTGTAAATATTTGGGATGTCTATTTTATCTTTTTCTTCTACATATAAGTTAAAAATCCCACTATTTATTTTACCTGATACTGAAAATTGAGATAAGGAATTAAATGAACTATGCGAAACTGATTGATTTATAATTAAATTTATATAAATAATTGATAATAATAAAATTAGAAAATAATAATACATTTTTTTCATTTAGACCATACCTATTTTATACTATCTTTAGAAATTCCTATTTTAATTAGACCTGCTTTTAAAAAAAATAAAATGTTATTATTTTAATTTACATTTTTGCCTACATTAAAGTTAAAAAGAAATTTAAATTTTTAATCGTTTTTTATAGATAAATTTTTTATCTTTTTATTAAATTTATTCGATTGTATTGCTTGAATTAAAAAAGTGCTAAAATATGTCAAGTAATGGAAATGAAAATTGGGCGCAAGATATACCGCGTAAAAGGTTTTCAACACCCTATAATTTAAAAGAAGATATAATTTGGATCAAAAATTTTCTTTTTGGACCATCACGAAGATTCAGCAATATTACCAAATTTATTCCTCAAAAGATAGAATTAAACAAGATTTCAATAAAAATAAAGCTGGGATTCATTGGAGATATAATGCGAATGGGTAAAAGAAGTATAACATATGATAGAAATTTAATTGATTTTCTTAATGTTGATTATTTAATAGGAAATTTTGAAGGGACAATAAGTAAAGGAAAAAAAGTATTTTTTGCACAAGATCACTCTGAAAAAATTATTGATGACCTAAAAAAGCTATTCCCACCTAATAAATTTATTCTTACTTGCGCGAACAATCATTCAGGTGATTTTGGATGGACTGAATTCAATAAATCCTATGAATTATTAAAGGAGAATGGGTTTATTACAATAGGAAGAAGAGATCAACCATCATTCTTATTAAATGAACAAGTTAATATAACAAATGTTTCAAATTGGTCAAATCAACCTTGTAATTATATTTCTTATTTAAAAGATATAGACCAATTTAATGTTTACGATAATAAATTTAATATTTTATGCCCTCATTGGGGATATGAAATGCAATTATATCCAAATCCTAGACAGATTGAACTGGGGAAAAAAATACTTAAAAAGTGGGACTTGATTATTGGTACTCATCCCCATGTGCCACAGCCAATAACAACCTATAAATTAGATAGTGAAAAGAAGTTGATAGTTTATTCATTAGGAAATTTTTGTTCTTGTATGAAATATAAGAAACTCTTAAATGGTTTAGTTGTTAAGATCAATTTAGGTAATAATAAAGCTGGTAAATGGCAAATAGGAAAGGTTGAATGGAAATTTTTGAAAATTTGCCATATCGATAAATTAATTACAAAAATAGAGTTAGTTGACGATTGTAAGTATTTCAAGAAAATAGAAATTAATAATTAGGACGGATTTTATTTGGAAACGAAAATTAAAGCCCTTTTTAAGAAGGGAATTAAAGCATATAATAGTGGAAATGATGAAGTAGCATTAAATAGTTTTAAAGAAGCAAGTGAACTTGCTAAAAGGGAAAAATATTATGAAATTTTAGGCGAATGTTATAATTATATTGGAAGTATTTACAAAAATAACGGTCGATTGGACGAATCTTTAAAATTTTATGAAAGAGCGCTTGAGACAAATGAACCAATAGGAAATATATTAAACACTGCAATTTCAACATATAATATCGGAAATGTTTATCACATGAGAGGGAATTATTCAGATGCACTCAAATTTTATAAGAAATCAGTAGAATTCTATAAAAAATTAAATGCAAAAAACGAGATAATAAAAGTTGAAGATAAAATTAAAGAAGTATATTTTTTATGTGGTAAATGTTAATCTTTTTGGCTTAATATTTTCTTATTTTTTCCAATTCTACCTTGTATCCATTCATTAATGGAATTCCAGATAATTTTTCTAATTTATGGGAATCAGTTAATTTGTTAACATTCTCTCCGGGATGCCTATCAGCGACCGATAATTTTGGATTTCTATGGCCCCACCCATGTGGATAAAATAATACACCTTGCATTATATCTTCAGAAAGTTTTATTGGGACAATAATTGATCCGAAAGTGTTTTTAATTTTTATTAGATCATCATCTCTTAAATTCAATTTTTTGCATCATTAGAATTGATTAGTAATTTTGGTATTTGTTTTTTTTTTTCACATAAAAATTCAACATTATGCATCCAAGAATTCATAGATTTTGTCATTCTGCCTCCAATTAAAACAAATTCATTGTTTTTCCCTTCTTTATCTATTTTTTTCAAAAAATCATAACATAGATTAATTTGCTCAATAATTTGGGAATTTAAAAAATTAATCTTTTTATTTTTAGTCTGTAAATACTTTTTAATTACATTATACTCATTTTTCCTTGCGATAATAAATTTATTTTTCTTAAGTTTTCTGAATGTTAATGCATTTTTTGATAAATATGGAAATCTTTTTTCAAATATTTGTCCTAAAAAAAGAAAAATTCTAACTATAATTTCAAGGTCAAATTTCTTATTAATAAATTGAAAAAATTTTAAAATTAAATTAAATGCGTTATTGTTCATGAATTTTAATCTCAATAATCTTGTCAAAGCGAGTAAAATTTCCCACTCAGGTTTGGGGCCATATTTTTCTGAAATCACTATTGGCGGAGTATAATCAATATGAGGAAAAATATGATAATTTAGAGAAAATATAGAATAATTAGAATTTTCAAGTGGTGTATTTACAGGTAGAATATAATCAGCAGCTATTAAAGCTGTTTCATTAGTATAAAAATCTAATACAACACATAAATCTAATTTTTTTAAAGCCATTTCAAATTCATTAGAATTTGGGGCAGATAGTACGGGATTATCCGCTGAAATTATTAAAGCTTTAATAGAATTTATTGGAAACATTATTTCTCGAGCCAAAGACCCGACTGGAAAAGTGCCCATTACATCAAGATAATTCCCAACCCGGCTTCTATATCTATTAAATCCGCCAATTCCGATTAATTTACCTAGTTTTGCAATATTTATTACATTATACCCGAAAATCAGTCCACCAGGTCGATCCAATTTCCCTGCAATTATGTTTAGTGTATAAACAGCCCAAGCGTTTAAAGTCGAAAATTCAGATAAACATATACCTAACCGCCCATATATAACAGATTTTCGGACTTTTACAAACTTATGAGTAAGTTTATATATTTTATCTGCAGGTATTCTACAAAATTTCTCTACAATTTCAGGAGTAAATCCACCAAATAACTCTTTTAACTTTTCATATCCTACTGTATTCTTTTTAAGAAATTCTTTATCTTCTAATTCCTCTTTAAGAATAATGTTAATCATTGAAAATAACAAAAGAATAACAGTATTTGGATAAATTAGAATATAATATTCGTCATCTTTTGCAAACATTTTAGCTGTTTCATTCCTTCTTGGATCGATAACATAAATCTCACCGCCTTTAT
>Ga0164318_10003111_pt1 | contig 15654 bp, 14 predicted proteins | sample GuaBasSedimGuay9_FD_113734 | JGI IMG/M metagenome (GOLD analysis project Ga0164318, IMG submission 113734) | Subseafloor sediment microbial communities from Guaymas Basin, Gulf of California, Mexico - Guay9, Core 4571-4, 0-3 cm | ecosystem: Environmental > Aquatic > Marine > Hydrothermal vents...
ATAGAGCTTTCTCATGTCATCTAAATTACCTCTCACAAATGCTTCGACGAATTTCCGGAAGGTTTTAGTCAGATCATTTATCTTGCTAAGGTGGCGTTGGGAAAGCTTCAATACTTCCCTTTGTCTCCTCCTTCCTATCCAAATTGTGGGATTTCCCCTGAACAGTTAAAACACACCCCACTCTGAAATATTTTCCTCAAGTTATGGATATTAAAGATTTGGTTTGAGTATTGGCCCAGTTATTGGAAGTAGTAGGCTGTATAAAGTATAGCTCAGTACGGCTGTAAGCGCCACAGAGGCAATCCACGCGCTCATCAAGATCGTGACGGTCCTCTTATTTATCCCGGCGGATCTATACATCGCCAAGCCGACTCCGATCACGGCTCCCACGCTGGCTAAAGAGGTTGATATGGGGATTCCGTAACCAAAGAGGAGGTAGGGTATGGTGGTGAACATGTGAACGACGAATGCATTTGAGAGCTCTGCGGCGAATCCTGAGACTGGATCCAGTTTGGTGATCTTGAAGGCTACAGTCCCGATGACCCTCGTTCCCAAGAGTAGTCCTCCAACAGCTATTCCAATGCTCCCGAAGACCGCCAATAAGAACATCACATTCTGCTCTGGAATCCCCCCGAAGACTATCTCGCTAACGGTCACATACACTCCCGTAGCATTCGCTATGTCATTCGTTCCGAACGCGAATGCAGAGTAGCATAGGGAGAAGACCAACAGGGCGGGCATGATCTTCATCGCAAACGAATTCCTGTTATTGATTATGCGTGCGATTATCTTGTAGGTGGCGAATGCAAGCGCTATGGAGAGGATGGGGGAGGTGAACCAGCTAATAATTACCTTCTGGACTAGGTCCCAGTTAATTCCTCCCGCGCCGTAGGCCGCTAGTCCGTATCCCAGCACCGCTCCGATTACTGAATGGGTTACCGAGATCTCGAGTCCAAAGTAATTGCAGAACATTATCCAGATGAAGGCCGACGTGATTACAACTAAGACTCCGAGCAAGTCTATCGCGGGAACTATCCCCCTCCCAATGGTCTTCATCACCATGTATCCCTGAGTTAAGGCGCCGAAGCTCGCAAATATCGCGAATAATATCACCGCCTTTCTGACGGTTAGGACTCTTGCACCAACCGTGGTATCACAAGGCGTGGCGGCATCGTTTCCACCGAGCGCTACCGCCATGAGGAATGTTAAGATGAACCCTATGCCGATAGCCATTTCGGGTAAGGCCAAGCTCGGTTGAAGGTTGAAATGACCTTGATAAATATCATCACTATATAGTCTATGAGTGCCGTAATAATCTATGAATCTGAAAATAATCTACAGGGTTGGATCGCTGCCATGTTTGCCCGTTTTTTCGCCATAGGGGGCGTCTTCAGAACTACTAAAGATAGTAGTCGGCCATTTTCTCCACGGTTTCTCTCATAATGCTAACTAGGTTCTCGGGCTTGTCTTTGAGCAGCCTGGCTATCTGTGGCCATTGTCTTCCTTGCAATACTTTAGTTATCAGGAGTTTCTCTACCTTTTCGTCGAGAATCAACCTCTTCTCGCTACTTGTGAGGAAATGGGCCTCTACTAAGCATTTGATGGAGTCGGATGCGCCTTCATAAGTTACGTATTGATTTAGGTAGGATTCGAGCCTCATTCTCTGTGAGCCTCTGAAATTGGGTTTCGCCTTATGCTTCCCAGGCGCTTTGGATAGGAGGGTCCACGCGGTTTCCATGTCCATATTAAAGTAGGGATCTGCCAGAGCATTGATGAATCTGAGCCTGAATTCTCTCCCTATTTCTCGAACGAATTCTGCAGCTTTATCACTAAGGGGTTTAACGACGATTACGCTGAATTCTCCGGAAATCTTATTCCTCATGGGGCCGACAGCCAAAGGATAGAAACCATTTTTCAGCCAAAATCTAAGTAATTCCGGACTTGCCCCAAATCCCGATCCAACCCAATCGAATTTCTTCTCGGCGGCCTCCTCACATAACTTTTTCAGCGCATAAGATCCAAATCCCCGCCTCCAGAGATCCGGGTGAACCGCTATCCTAACTATCCTTAATCCTTTAAGCCTTCCAAACCCCTTTAGATGCGGATAATATCTGCTGATGACAGCTGGGATCATATGGCCTTTAGGCAGAGTCTCGATCTCCTTCAGCAGGTCATCGGATAAACCCCCCTCTAGGCAAAGATGCAATGCCGCGATAACCCTATCCTCTGGATCCAATAAGGCTCTAACGGAGTGATGTGGGGCATTGGCGAGAAGCGCTATGTCATTCGGTCTATTACGATAATGGGTAAGAACGTAAAGGCCGACCAGCTGTCTAAGAAGTTCTTCGCCCTCTGTAAAGAGGAAGTCGCGATCAAGTTCAACATATCTACAGTCCCCTGGACTCAGATCGAGGCTTTGTCCGTCGAGTTGCGCCGGCTCTGAATCGAGTAGAAGGACATCGTAAAGCCATGATTCAACTGGGTCGCCGATGGCATAGCGAATAGGCTCCTTCATCTCCAATTCCACTAAATCTTGCCTTAATTCCCTTCTTAATCTCCCCAAGAATCTAACTAGGAATCCCCTTCCAGCGCCCTCATATCCGTGAATCGTCGAGGAGTAAATCGCCCTCCAAAATCGTTTCTTCAACCCTATCAAAATTGGAACGGGGATTCCAGCTGCTTCATCGACCAATATTATGTCGGCTTTAGCGTTTATGGATGGAAGCGGTTTTCGATAGAACACCTTGACAAATCGCGTTTTGAGTTCTACTGGAGCGCCGTTTCTCTCAATGAGTTCTCCTTCGATTCCAACGGCCTCAAGCCCCCTCATAGCGAATTCAAAGAGTGTCTGGACATTTTCGGGTTCAGGCGCCGTGACGAGGATGTCTTTTATTTTCCTTCTAGCTTTCTTTGAAGCTATGAGAGACGCGGTAGCTAGGCCGAGTGCTGCGGATTTTCCTCTCCCTCTATTCGCCCTGAGCACCATCGACCACTTCCTTTTCTTTAACATCTCTTCAAGCGTCTTGAGTACCAAGATTTGCTCATTCGTTAAACAGAGATCATAAATTTCTTTAGGAAAGAGCTCTCCTGGAGGTTCTTGTAGATCCCTTTTAGGAGGTGGAGGTGGATCCCCTCCGAAAATCACATCTCCATTACTTTGATCTATGTAAATTGTCCCTGTCCTTCCCAGCGTTTTGGAGAACATTCTCCGTTCAAACCTCTTGACTAATTTGTCTAGTTCAAAAGGTGGTGTGACGGATTTCTTATGGAATTCCGTGAGCCATTGATCTAATTCGTTTACTGACGGGCCGATTAATATGGTGAACCCGCCGCCCCTCACGAGCTCGACGAGTAATCCTAGATCGTTAGGCCTTAATTGGGTGTTAGCGTCCATGATAACGGCATCCCACGTAGTCCCTAGAACTTTTTCGGCGTCATCGTATCTAAGTTCGTTAATGTTTGCGGAAGTCTCTGCGATCTCTTTAAGAATTTGTTCCGCAGTTTCATCCTCCCGTTCCCTATACGCGAACAGAATAGACGCGTCTCGTCTTCGATCTAAGAGTAGTCTCAGAATCTGAGTTAGGATGCCAGATCCGAGACTTGATGTAGTTAAATAGATCAATAATCTGTAGTTGAATTCTTGCGCCTTCTCGAAGGCCCTCTGAACCCCTTGGATTACGTCCTCGGTAAACACGCGTCAGAAATATATCCCACGAATCGAAATATTAACCTAGTCATTTACGCCAGTAACTTTCATCACCTTTACCCATCGTTGGAATTTTAGCAAAAAATCGGCATGATGCTTAAATCTGACCCGCGGATCTATAAGCTGGTTCTTGGATGTGAAGAGTGATGTCTTCTAAAAGGCTTGAGAGATCGGCCAAGAATAAGGTGTTAGCAGGCGTGCTTGGAGGACTTGGTGAATATCTAAACATTGATCCAAATATTCTCCGGATAATCGCCGTAATCCTCTTCATACTATCTCCGGTAGCCATGGTGGTTCTATATCTCGCCGCAGTATTCCTGCTGCCGAGGTCGGGTGAAAGTAAGCCGCTCATCTCCTCCTTTAAGATCTCAGAACACAGCCCCCTCATATTGGGCTTCATTTTGTTCATAGTAGGGGCGGTCCTGCCCGGACCCTACATCGTCCCCGCGTTCTGGTTCTTCCAACCCACTCTAATTCTGAGTTCCGTGGTAGCGGCCTTACTCATGTTGCTGGGTCTCATCCTGATGGCTTCCCATTTGAGGAAAATATGAATTACCACGGCTCTCTTCTAAAAAGGTAAACCTTATTAATGCTAGTCTTCATGATTATGCGAGGAGTCCCATTTTATGGAGCTCTTCGGAAAAACCGTCCCGGCAATTTTGATTCTAATAATATTGCTCATTGGGGTTGGCATAGGTTTTTCTTTGAGCCCTTTTAAGGTGTTGACCGAAACCGTTAGAGAGCCTGTTTTAATGACTGTTACGGAGACCGCGTGGAAAACTGTGACGCATAGTCTCACGACAACGGTAGAGCACACTCTCTATCTAACGGCTACGAAGATGGTCACCACTGAGACGACAATCACAGTTGCCGGAGAAACCGCGAGCACCTTCAGGGCCACAGAAAGCTCTATGGGAACTCTCCCGCCTCCTGGTAAGCTTGGGTATGAGAACTTGGGAGGGAAGGCGAAGGTTACGATAATCAACGATTCACCTTATAGGCTCAGAATACTACTCAAGGGCCCTGAATCAAGGGAAATATTCATCGATAAATGTGAGATCTGTACAGAATATCTCTTCGTGGGCCCCCTAGTCTGCCCCACCTCCTCTCGACCGAAGGCCGAGATCCTCCTCGAGCCCGGGACATATGATGTCTTAGTCTCTACGGCGGAGCCCAGTGGAATCCTTCCCTGCGTCGGCTCGTGGACTCTCGATCCTAACACGCTTTACGGCTTCTGCTACTTCGTCGTCAAAAGATATTCCTAGTCCTTTCAAATTCCCAACCATTATTTTTATGCAATCCCGCTTTTCGCAGAGTTCCATAAAAAATATTATATATCATACGAAAATTCTTTAGCAATAATTGTCGAGGTGGAAAAATGGGCGGAGATATATATGTAAGAAGGGCGTCTGGGCTGGTTCGCAATATCTCGGCGTGGGATGCGATGATCTTTAATATTATGGTGATGGCGCCCATGGCGGTTCTAGTCTACGGCGTCTGGGCCTCGATAATTTATCCAGGTGCACACCTGCCTACAACTGCTTTGCTCGCGATACCGATAAGCATCGTGATAGGATTATTCTATGCGTTATTCTCAATAGCCATGCCGAGGGCGGGAGGCGATTATATCTGGGTCAGCAGGATTCTTCATCCATCAGTCGGCTACGCGATAAACTTCTTCCTCTTCATGGTGATCCTAAGCGTCGCCGGAGCATATATTCCATGGTTCACCCAGTATACATTGGCTCCAGTTCTTGAAGCAAATGGTTTAGTAGATCTAGCCGCCGCGGTATCTTCTAATGAATTCGCCTTTGCATTCGCCGTCATCTACTATATCATATGCGCCATGATTATTTCGAGGGGAGCCAAGGCCACTTCTAGGGTTCTATGGGTGTTCTTCATCTTGGTGTTGATAGGGCTGGCAATCTATGCTGGGTCCCTACTCCTCATCGGGAGAGACACCTTCGCGGCTAATTTCTCCGCTGCCACAGGTGTGAGCTATGAAACCATTATCGAGAAGGCGGCTGAGGCGGGTTATCCGACGACGTTCTCGCTGACCGCCACTCTCTTAGGGCTGACCTACACCTACATAAACTTCCTAGGATTCAACTTCTCCATCTATCTCGCCGGAGAGATTAAAGAAGTGCAGAAGTCCCAGATAATCGCGATCGCCGGAGCAGTCCTACTCTTCGGATTCATCGATTGGCTCGCGTATGAGGTCGCTTACGTCGGCATGGGTGGAGAATTCCTAGGCGCATTATCTTATCTCTATGCTATTGGAAGCGACGTTTATCCCCTTGGATCGAGGGAGCCATACTTCATGTGGCTTTTCAGATACGCTGTTGACCCAAAGATCTTCACAGCATTCATGGTTGGATGGGGTGCGATGGTTTTGGCGGCTATTCTGACTTATGTTGCGACGGCTGTGAGGTTCGTCTTCGCCTGGTCATTTGATAGGGTTGTTCCGACATTCCTTTCAAACGTTGATATGCGCTATCATTCACCCTATGCGGCCCTAATCTTTGTAACAATAGTTGCGATAATCTTCCAGGCACTATGGCTTTGGACGCCGCTTCTCCAATACTTCTCCTATATAGTATTTGGTTGGATGATAATGCAGATAATTACGTCGATAGCGGCATTAGTCTTCCCGAAGAAGAGGCCGGACATCTGGGAGCGATCCCCTGCGATTGTTAAGGCAAAGATAGGCCCAATACCCGTCCTCAGCATTCTCGCCGTGATTTCGATGATATTAGCCGCGTATCTCGGATATGCGAGTATCTCGCCAGCATTTGTCGGTGAGCTGGATCCGGCGATAATGGCCTTTACGATAGGCCTCTTCTTGATAGGCTTCGCGATCTACTTCATCTCATCGCTATATCATCGAAAAGTTGGGATACCGCTAGAACTATCCTTCAAGGAGCTTCCACCGGAGTAAACGAGCCATGCGGGCCTCCAAACTCCGAATATTTTTTGCATCAGATCTCCACGGCAGTGAGGTCTGTTTTAAGAAATTCATCAACGCCGCCGAATTCTACAAGGCAAATGTAATAATTCTAGGCGGGGATCTGACGGGGAAGTTTATAGTACCTATCTTCGAGGTCGAGGGAGGACGGTATAGAGCGAAATTCGCAAACGAGGACTACTCACTAACCAATGCTACATTAGAAAAATTCATGCAAAAAGTGAGGGACTCCGGGTGTTATCCCTATCTGACCACGAAAGAAGAATGGGAAGACCTCGTGAGCGAAGAGTCGAAAATGAATTCCCTCTTCATCGATCTCATGAAAGACTCCATTAAGAGATGGGTTGAATACGCCGAAACAAAGCTTCGCGGGAAAGAAATACAGTGTTATATAATGCCCGGAAACGATGACCACTATGCCATAGATGAGATCCTTAACGCATCTGAGATAATCAAAAATCCACACGAAAAGGTTGTTAACATAACTGATAATCTGAAGATGATTAGCTTAGGATATTCAAATCTAACCCCTTGGAGGTGTCCACGCGATATAACCGAAGAGGAGTTGGAACAAAAAATTGAAGGGCTCATGAGGAGGATTGGTGATGTAGATGAGTTGATTTTCAACATACACGTGCCGCCGTATGGTTCGGGAATAGATTCTGCCCCAGAATTGGATGAGAATATGCGGCCTAAACTCGGCCCTGGAGGACAGATTATGATGACTCCGGCTGGAAGTATAGCGGTCCGTAAAGCCATCGAGAAATATCAGCCGCTGATCGGTCTCCACGGTCACATACATGAGGCGAAAGGTTTCGCGAAGATCGGTAGGACTCTCTGCTTCAATCCTGGGAGCGAGTATCAGGAAGGGATACTGCGGGGCGTCCTGATTCAGATAGATAAAGGAAAGGTCAGGGACTTCATTTTTACGTCTGGATGACCTAATTCAGCGGTAGAGTTCCTCGACGTCTCTCCAATATTTTTTCTTCACGCCTTGTTTAGCTCTCTTCTGCCATTTCTTCGTCTTTGGACAAGTATCTAGGATCTCCAAGAGGCTATTGATCTTATTAGCAATTTCTTCATAGTCTCCAGCTGAGAGAATCGCCGCGTCACGGTATTTTTGAGCAAATCTGAGAGTTTTCATGAGATTTTCTCTCACATCCATCCAGAATCCCCAATCATCTCCTAATATTTTAGATAAGTAATCGATATTCACCGAGTCTACGTCACTATTTCCGAGGTTGTGCGCCTTAAGAAGGACGATAACGTCTTTAATGTCTTTCTCGTTAATGTCATGTATCTGAAGTTTTTCTAAAAGCAGGTCGGTGACGGTTATCGTGGGATAATCTAATTCTAGTCGACCTTTACCGCGTTTTCCAAAGTCTATGTCGTGGCTAAAAGCGAGTTTATCAAAGAATATATCGACATGATATAGATCCTCTGGATGATAGTATATCAGCCGGTCTTTTCCGTGAAGTAATAGGAACTGTCTCGATATCTTGAACGCCAGGTCTCTCTCCATAAGCTTCCTTATATCCCCCCATTGCGACGAATATCCTATCAAATCGATGTCTGTGAAGGATTTTCCTTCATCGCCTAATCTGTTTAATTTTTTATGCAGATCTTCAACCCCCTTACTATGTATGCGTATCGCTATCGCTCCGAGTATCCTCAATATGACCCCCTTAGATTGAGCTGTTTCAACGATTTTGGTGGCCTCCTCGATTATTTCTTTATCACTTAATCTTGCGACCATCGGCTCACGCCCCCTATTTTTCGATTAAGAGGTCGTTGATCGTCACGAGTTGCTTTGGTATGATCGCCCTCACGCCCTTTTTCGGATCAACTACCTGATTTATTGCAATTTTAACCCCAAGGCTACTAAACATATATGCTTCCTCAAATGACCATCCCCTCGCCCTAATCAAGGCGTTGACGGCTTGCTCAGCAGCGATCTTAACGGCTTTGTCCAAGTCTTCATCGGCAGTCAATATAGAGAAATGATCTTCGGCTTCAACTATAGGCCATTCCGGGGCCCTATTTTTGATGAGCCCAAATCTCAGCAGAATTTTACCCTCTACCTCAACTGAGGCCACACAGAGTTCGCCGTCCTCCTGTACGGCATGGAGGTCTCCAGCGGCAAAAAGTGCCCCTTCAACGGCAACTGGCAGGTAAAGTCTAGCGCCTCTAGTGACCTCGGTGCAATCCATATTCCCCCCGTGTTTATAGGGGGTTGCCGTCGGGATTTCCTCTCCATCGGGCGCGACGCCTATCGTCCCGATCATTGGTTTAACTAGAAGCTTCACGTCTTCAAATACCGCTAAGCCGTTCTCGATCTTCACGATCTTCGCTTTGGGCTTGAATTCGGAGTCGCCTAAGATGCCCGCCCCGGGGACTACCAGAATCACTCCCTGGTTTGCGAGCTGTATATCTAGGATATCGACGATTAACGTATCTCCTCTTTCGGCTCCTTCGATGTAAACGGGGCCCGTGGCCTTGTTAACTCGGGACCAGTCTAGGGACTCGATCGGGGTGTCCTCGCTCCTTATCTGCCCACCCACGGCGTCCTCAGTCTCGAGGATTATCAGCTCTCCGGGCTCTACCCGCTCGACAGGCTTATGGGACGCGCTGAAGGAGTATATCCCCTTATCCTTAGTTACGATCTTCATGTTAAAGAGACAGACCAAATATTTCCAATAAATCTTTTCTAGGGACCTCCGAGAAATATCCCTCCTTAATCTCCGCAACGCTAAACGATTAGAGCCCCCAGGTGATTATATAGATTACGTACATGTCTACGTAAACCTCATATTATAGATTGCGGAACTCTCTTTGCGTGAGAGCCCTACCCTCTAAGGTAAACCTGGAGGAGAAGTTTTCAAAGGTAGCGGAGGAAATCGGGCGGAAGACGCCGCGTTCCCGCGAGCTTCACGAGCGAGCGCTGAGGGTTTACCCGCAGGGGGTAACTTATGCGCTTAGGCATGTGGACCCCTATCCCGTATACATTAACCGGGGCTCCGGGGCAAGGGTTTGGGATGTTGATGGAAATTCGTATGTAGATTACTGGATAGGCCATGGAGCCCTCTTCCTAGGGCATCGTCACCCGGAGATCATGCGGGCGATACAGGAGCAATTAGACTATGGGACGCATTTCGGATTTGAGCACGAACTTGCTGTGGAGTTCGCGGAGCTACTAACCAAGGTGTTACCGAGTGTAGAGATGCTGAGATTTACCAATAGTGGGACGGAGGCAAATCATTACGCGATAAGGCTCGCACGGGCATATACCGGGAAGAAGGTGATCATTAAGATTGAGGGTGGATGGCATGGCGGGGTTGAACAACTCCATTACAATGTCTCCTATCCTTATGGGGGATTCGAGTCAGCGGGCATACCACCCGACCTTGAGAGATACATCCGAACCGTGCCATTTAATGACTTAGATGCCATGGAGCAGGCGCTAAAGAAAGGTGACGTAGCCGCAATAATAATGGAACCTGTCCTCGGCGGGACGGCGATACCTCCGAACCAAGGATACCTCAAGGCGGTTAGGGAACTCGCGGAAAGATACGGCGCACTTCTAATATTCGATGAGGTTATAACAGGTTTCAGATTGGCTTTAGGGGGTGGACAGGAGGCTTTCGGTGTAAATGCCGACATAGCGGTCTACGGAAAAATCCTCGGCGGCGGATTACCCATAGGCGCATTTGGAGGACCAAGCGATATAATGAAGCTCATCGATGTGCGGCTCCCAAGAAATGAGCGCGCCTATCACGGCGGGACTTTTTCAGCTAATCCGCTAAGCCTGGCCGCTGGCATGGCGACCGTGAGGTTTCTAATGGAGCATAAATCTCTCTATGACGAAGTAAATGAGCGGGGCGAGTTCCTCAGGCGGAAACTCGCAGGGATCTGTGAAGAAAATAAATTAGATATACACATCACGGGGATTTCTTCCATAACTGGAATACACTTCACAAGAAGGAAGCCGACGAACCATAGGGAGGCATATGAATTTCGTTGGCTAGATGGTGTGGAAAAATTATTTGTGATGTACATGCGGGCTAAGGGCAACCTAATAATGTCTGAAAAATCTCCGCATCCCCTATTGTCAGTTGTTCATGAAAAAGAACACATACAAAAGCTCATAGACGATTTCAGCAACTTCCTCGAATTCCTAACCAATTAATCACTGGAATTTTCCTCTTGTTTCGAATCATTCTCGGCTGCTTCTACCTCCTTCTCAAGTTCTTTCTCAATTTCTTCTATAGGCTTTGGCGGCGGAGTAGTGGCAAGAGTGTACCCTATCCAGGCGAGTATGCCGAGTACTCCGGCAACGGCGATGAATGCTGTTATTTGGAGTAGAATTAACGCCCAATCCGTGAAAAAGAGAATCCAAGCATAAACTAGTATGCCGATTACGGCCGCTGCCATCATTAATCCTCCGATTAATTGATCTCTAGTCATGATATCACCCCAAGCTCATCGGAATTTATACACTAGATGGCTTTTATCTTTTTCATGTCCTCCGCGGTTAGAATGATGGACGCTACGTCGTCATTCCGAAGTGTTTCTCCAGGATCCCCTTATCCGAATCTAGGTCTTCTCTTAACCCGATTAAGACCATTATGTCACCGGACTTTATCTCAAAATCATCGCCCGGATAATAGATCTTCTGGGAATCGCGGATCACCAAGAGGATCACGCTTTTGAATCCCAGATCTCTTAGCTCCCTAATTCTCGTGGTGCCCGCGGACTTGAAGATTACTTGTTCTGCGTCTAAGCCTGTCTCCGCCTCAGCCATATCCTCTAAGATCTCCGCGACTACGGGCTCGAAGACATGGCTGGCGAGTATCCGACCGCTTATATCCGCTGTATTTACGACTTCGTCGGCCCCCGCCCTGTAGAAGAGTTTTTTCATGAATTCGTTATTGCATACGGTGATTATTTTTAAGTCCCGGTTGAGATCTCTGATCCTCAGTATGGCCATCAGGTTTTTGCTTTCATCATCCATGGCCAGTATAGCCGATCTCGCTGAGGTTATTTTCGCCTCTTGATATGTTGACGGCTCAAGTGGTGAACCCACTATGACATCGTATCCGGATCTAGAAACTTCCCTCGCCATTGCGTCGTCCTCGACGATGACCACGACGTAGCACCCATTGCTCCTAAGCTCATCGCAAACGGATTTCGTTGTTTCATTCCATCCCACTATAATCACGTGATCTCTCAACTTTGCATCTCCCCTGAATAGTAAGACCCCTTTAACCATCTTGAAAATGCTTCTCTCGGCCATTATCGTCGCAATGGAAGATACGGCGTATCCGAAGACACCTATTCCCGTCAGGACTAGACCTATGTACACCAGCTTGCCGCCGAAGGTTTTAGGCGTTATGTCGCCGAAGCCAACAGTAGACAGAATTGTAACAGTCAAATAGAATGCGTCAAACGGGTCGAGGTTCTCAGCGATAGAAAACGCACAAGTACCTATTCCAACCAAAACGATTAACGCAAAAACGATTAAGAGAAACCTGTTAATCGTCTTCCCCATCATCGGCCGCCGACCTGCAAATATCCGAAGAAAGAAATAGTTTAAGGAGGTTTACTTTTGAAATAACTCCGCGAAGATTGGCGTAAGAATGAATGTGGCCCTGTTTCCTTTATTCCTCGATCGGTCGATAGGTCTTCGGTTTCGGGGCCTTGATCAACTGCTCTTCTAGGAATTCTTTGTATGTGGCGCTGGTCCAGAAGGCGCTCGCCTTGACAAGGCTTTTAATGGCATTTCTGCGCTCTCCGAGGCTAATATACTTCATGCATCTCTCGAATTCTTCATCTGCTTTCTTTAGGTGCTCCACGGCCTCTTTTTTCTTAAATATCCCATGGGCCAGAGCTCTCTTTATTATCGAAAGCTGCGGATCACCGGTCCCCATAGTTAGGTTATCGACATAGCGTTGGAAAACGCTCCAAGGCTTATCCTCATAGTATAGCCATAGCTCTTCATCACTTAGGGGCCTTCTACCCTCCTTTTCATCGCTTAGGGCAGCTTCTCCCAATTTTAATCCCAAATATCTCGCCTTCGGTAAGGCTTCATCGAGATATGCGACATGAACCGGTAGCCCACCGATATATCTCATCCCGAAGGTGAAGGCCAGCTGACATAGCAACTCGTTTGCAGTTATTTGAAAGCCTTGATTACTCGCAACAGCGATCGTGGCGACAGGAATCCCCCTCAGCTCACCGCTCCAAGCAAAAGGATAGAGTCTTTCTACAAAGAGGTGGGTTAATGCATCTGCAGTCCAGAAGTGAACCGGGGCGGCGAGAACGATCCCATTCGCGCTTTCAACCTTCTTCCATAACTTTCCCTCACCCCTATGGCCCATATCATCCGGCAAGATGCATCGGTGTTCAGGCAGCCGGATACATTGGTAACAGGAGGTACAGGGCCCGAACTTATAATCAAGAAGATGTATTAACTCTGTTTCAACGCCTTCGACTTCGCCGGCCCCCCTCAATACCTCTTCTAAAACCCTTATAGTGTATCCGTCTTTTCTGCCACTACCCAAGAAACCTAGGACACGAGCCATTTAAAATCCCCCGGATCAAGGGAGAGTTGACGTTATAAAAAGTTTAAGAAAATCCACGATACCGGCGTAGCTCATTTAATGGGATATTGACCTCGGGCTCGATCTCGCCCACATGCGCCCGCAATTTTTAATCCCCAAGAGGTGCTTCGATCTCTTTGCCTATGATTGGAATAGGCCATTCGTTAAAGCCTTCGTGAAGTTCCTTAACATAGCTAGAACTGTTATGAGCAATATCATCCTGACAACTCTCAATCCATCTATGCCGGTTAAGAAGATAACGGCTTTAGACGCCATATTTATCGAGGTCATGCGCGGTGGATCACCTTCTAAGGATGGGATTTATCGGAGGCTTGCTAAGGGACCACCGCAACATCATGCCGCCCTCAAGCTCACGAATTGTTAAACCAGTATTCGAAGACAGGTTTAAGCATATCTACCAGATGACGAATTCCAAGAATACAGATACGAATGCGTAGGCGATTCTGTTGAGCTATACGGCGTAGAGGTTGAGTCCGAGCATCTTAGAGCCGTGAAATATCGCATAAAGAAACGGTTAGAACAAGCACTTAGAGACCTTCAACTAATCAGAGCAGTTTTTCCAGAGATGGTGCGGGGGGTGGGATTTGAACCCACGAACCCCTACGGGACAGGAGCCTCAGTCCTGCGCCTTTGACCAGGCTTGGCTACCCCCGCAGTTTTTTCTGTTCTTTTGTTTTTATGGTTCTCTACATAAACGTTATCTCGGGATTTTATGGGAATGTTTCTTTATTTTTTCTATGGCTTTTTGGACGTCTTCTAGGTCTTTTTCTCCCGCGAGGAGTACGTTTTGGGGAATCCATATGGCCTCGGTTTTTGATGCTTTCTCCGTGTTCGGGAGGGGTTTGCTTGGTGGGAGGAATGGGTAGCTGTAGAGCGGCCTATAACCCGCGCTGCAGGGTATTCCCTCGGCTTTGAGTGCTTCTACGAATTTGCTCTTAGGGAGGTTGGAGAATGCTGTTGGATCATATTTGAAGATGTAGAGGTGGTGCGCGTGTCTCGTCACCCGCTTATCCTTCTTCGGAGGCTCTACCCCCTCTATCTCGTCGAGGAGTTTGTCGAGTTTTTCCGCGCCGCGATCCCTTATCTCCATCAGTTTCGGGGCTTTCTCCAGCTGGGCTATAAGGACGGCGGCTTGAAATTCTGTTATCCTGTAATTCCATCCGTAGATCCTGTGCTCGTACCACGGCCCGGTTCTCGGCCTTCCGACGTTCCTTAAAGACCAGATTATGTCGGCTAGTTCGTCGCTATCCGTCGTGACCGCCCCACCCTCTCCACAGGTGATGTTTTTTGATTGATAGAAGCTGAAGATCCCCGCGTCCCCTATCGCCCCGACCCGTCTCCCCCTCCACTCCGCTCCGTGGGCTTGGGCCGCATCCTCCAAGATCATTAAGCCCCTTTCCTCGGCTATCTCTCTTAGTGCGTCCATGTCCGCGGGTCTTCCGGCGACGTGAACAGGTATCAATGCCTTGGTTTTTTCATCAAGCAATTCTCTAACGCTTTCCGGGTCAATAGTATAGGAGTTGGGGTCTATATCGGCGTATGCGATCTCAAGTCCTAAGTCGATAGCGGAGGTTGCGGTTGCTATGAATGTGTATGCCGGTATTATGACTCGGTCGCCGGGTTTTAATCCCATAGCCTTCAACGCTATTTTCAGGGCAACGGTTCCGCTTGCGCAGAGAAGCGCGTGTTTTGCATCTTGGAATTCTGCGAATCTCCTCTCAAATTCTTCTTGGAACCTCCCTCCAACACTCCATCTCCCACTTTTTAGCGCCTCGAGTAATAGTTCCTCCTCTCTTCGATCGTAGATAGGCCATTTTGGATACGGGTTTTTTCTAACGGGTTCTCCTCCTATGATCGCGGGCAGGTCCTCATTCATCTGCCGTGAACTGTTTATCAATAAATGAAATAGGTTTCCTCGCTAGAGAGCTCCCGAAATGAACGCTATCAAGGCTATTAACATCCATAATAGGGTTTGCTTCTTCACCCTCAGAGAGTTTTCTCTAGTAGGCGACCGTATTATGCTAAGAGAGCAGTAGATGAATCCCACATCAGCTATCAAGACTATTGGAAGATAAATCCACCCCACTAGTTCCAGTAGATAGGGAAGCGGGCTTAAAGAGACAGCGGCAACGTAGAGAGCTGCCCCGAGTTTTGCGGCGAAGTCCTCGCCCATGATCCTAGCAACCGACCTCACCCCTCGAACAGCATCGCCCTCGACGTCGGAGATCCCCTTTATCACCTCTCTCCCGAGGTTAGAGAGATAGACAGGTAAGATGAATGTGATAAGTCTCGGTGAGATATACCCATCTGAGAGCACGGCGCCGTAGATGAATGGAGCCACGACGACTACGCTGACGATCATG
>Ga0164318_10003112_pt1 | contig 15651 bp, 11 predicted proteins | sample GuaBasSedimGuay9_FD_113734 | JGI IMG/M metagenome (GOLD analysis project Ga0164318, IMG submission 113734) | Subseafloor sediment microbial communities from Guaymas Basin, Gulf of California, Mexico - Guay9, Core 4571-4, 0-3 cm | ecosystem: Environmental > Aquatic > Marine > Hydrothermal vents...
ATAAACCCATACATTGTCGTATAAAAATAATGGTGCTAAATATGAAATATCTATTTTACCTACTACTGCCTCAAAGTCAAGATTTTTAGGAATAAAATTCATTACTTCTTTCATATAATAAATTCGTGCATCCTCTAAAAAACTTATAAAAGCTTTATTATTAACATGTCTGTATGTATCTAAATCTGCGTAGCGGATCTCAATTTTTAATCTGTTTTTAAATTTTTCTAAATTCATATTTTTATATAAAAAATAAAAGGCTATTTATTTAGTAAAAAAATAGCCTCTTAATAAATTAAATCTTATTAATTAATGACTCCCAAATCTTTTCCAACCTTAGTAAATGCAGCTACACATTTATCAAGATGCTCTGTTTGATGAGCAGCAGAAAGTTGAACTCTAATTCTTGCTTCTCCTTTTGGAACAACAGGGAAGAAAAATCCTATTACATAAATTCCTTCATCAAGAAGTTTTGTAGCAAAATCTTGAGCTAATTTAGCATCATACAACATTACTGCACAAATAGCAGATTTTGTAGGTTTAATATCAAAACCTACTGACTTCATTTTCTCCATAAAATAATCTGTATTACTATGAAGTTTGTCTTGTAATATATTTGTAGTATCAACTAAATCAAACATTTTTATACCAGCAGCAGCCACCATTGGAGGAATAGAATTTGAAAACAAATATGGTCGTGAACGCTGACGTAACATCTCAATTATCTCTTTCTTACCAGTAGTAAAACCACCAATTGCACCACCAAAAGCTTTTCCTAATGTACCAGTAATAATTTCAACTTTACCTTGCATATCAAAAAGTTCAGTAACACCTCTACCAGTATTACCAACTACTCCTGCTGAATGACTTTCATCTATCATTATCATTGCATCATATTTATTAGCAAGCTCAAGAATCTTGTCTATTGGAGCAACATTTCCATCCATACTAAATACACCATCTGTTACTATTAAACGAAATCTTTGTGCTTGAGCTAATTTCAACTGCTTTTCCAAATCTTCCATATCAGCATTCTGATAACGATATCGCTGCGCTTTACACAAACGTACTCCATCAATAATAGAAGCATGATTCAAAGAATCAGAGATTATTGCATCTTCTATTCCCAATAATGGCTCAAAAACACCACCATTAGCATCAAAAGCGGCAGCATAAAGAATAGTATCTTCTGTTCCAAAAAACTTAGCAATTTTCTTTTCTAATGTTTTATGTAAATCTTGTGTACCACAAATAAAACGTACTGATGACATTCCATAACCATGAGAATCCATAGCTGCTTTTGCTGCTTCTATTAATTCAGGACTATTTGATAATCCTAAATAATTATTCATGCAAAAATTAAGAACTTTAGATCCATCTTCTAATTTAATTTCTGCTTGCTGTGGAGCAACAATTATACGCTCGTTTTTATATAATCCTGCTTCCTTTATGTCTGTTATTTCCTTTTGAAGAAATTCTTGATAATTATTATACATAATTCTTTAAATTTATTTATTATTCTACATTAAATTTTATCTACTCTTTTTTGATGTCTTCCTCCTTCAAAATCTGCATTAAGAAAAGATTGAGCAATTTCCAAAGCATATTCTTGTGCTATAAATCTTGCTGATAATCCTAATACATTAGCATCGTTATGCATACGACCTAATGCTGCTAATTCTGTATTCCAAGCCATAGCAGCTCGTACTTTCGAATGCTTATTGGCTGTAATACTTACTCCATTACCACTACCACACATAATTATTCCCAACTCATATTCTCCCTCTTGAATACTATTTGCCAATGGATGAATAAAATCTGGATAATCTACACTTGTTTCTGAGTATGTTCCAAAATCTTTAAAACTATAACCCAACTTTCCTAATTCCTCTTTAAGATACTCTTTCAATTTGTAACCAGCATGGTCACAGCCTATTGCAATTGTTTTTGATTTGCTAAACATAGTAAAATTCTCAATTGTTAATAAGTACAAAGAAACAAAAATAAATTCGTTTTTTATTGTTTTACTAATACATTATTTATCAATTTATTAGTTGTTTTATAGCAAAGTAAATATATTTTCTATTTACTGTAATCCAATTATTTATACGCTTATTAACAATATGCTCTTACTTTATTGTGAATAAATATAGATAAAGTTAATCAAATTATAAACTTCATCTACCTGTAACTTTTCTTAAAAAAACAATAGCAAGTTTTCATATTATTTCACAATTTATCAAATGGTTTTACACAAAATATTTTAGTTAATATTAAAATTAGTTTTCAATACTGCTTAATTAACAATAGTGTTAATAAGTAGAATAATGTATTAATTTTCAAGCTTATTAATTATTCTTATTCTGTTGATATTTGTGTATAATTAATAGGTTACATAAAAGGCCAATTAATTTCTAACATATTAACCGAGCTTATTACATATTACATATTTTTCTTCTAAAAGAATTAATATATTAATATAAATGTAGGCTGTTAATTAACTCGAAATTTGACTGATTGATTTCTAATCGAATTATCTATCTTTGCCATGTAAAAATAACAAATTAAAAGTACAGAAATGGATTTAGTAAAAAGTATTGATAAGTTACGAAAAGAAAAAAAGGCAATTATTTTGGCTCACTATTATCAAACTTCAGATATTCAGGATATAGCTGATTTTGTGGGTGATAGCTTAGCTTTAGCCCAAAAAGCTAAAGAATCTGAAGCTGATATTATCGTTTTTGCGGGAGTTCATTTTATGGCTGAAACAGCTAAAGCATTGAATCCCAATACTAAGGTTTTATTACCAGATTTAGAAGCTGGTTGTTCTCTTGCAGAATCTGCTCCAGCTGATAAGTTTGCTGAATTCATGAAAGAATATCCAGATCACAAAGTTATTTCTTATATAAATTGTACTGCAGAATTAAAAACTATGACTGATGTTGTATGTACTTCTTCTAATGCAGTTCAAATTGTAGAATCATATCCTAAAAATCAAAAAATTGTATTTGCTCCAGATAAAAATCTTGGTGGTTATATCAATAAAATTACTGGTAGAAATATGGTGTTATGGAATGGTACTTGTGAAGTGCACGATATTTTAGAAGTGGAAAAAGTGATAGAATTAAAAATTAATAATCCTGATGCTAAATTGGTAGCTCACCCTGAATGTGCAGCGCCTGTTCTTGAATTAGCTGATTATGTTGGTTCTACTTCTGGTATTCTTAATTATGTAAAAAATACTGATATTCAAAAATTTGTAGTTGCTACTGAATCTGGTATTTTACATCAAATGAAGAAAGATTCGCCAAATAAGGAATTTATTATTGTTCCTTCTGATGAAACTTGTAGTTGCAACGATTGTCCTTATATGAAATTAATTACAATGCAAAAAATTTATGATTGTCTTTTGAATGAGTCTAATGAAATATTATTGGATGCTGATGTAATTAAAAAATCTCTTTTACCTGTTGAAAGAATGCTAGAAATATCGCAAAAGAATAATATTATTTAATGTCTAAATATTTATTAATCATATTAATCATATTTGTTGCTAAATTTGGTTTAGCACAAGATACTATTGTAAAAAATGGTTTTCAAGTTTTTTATTATCCAAATGGTAAAATAGCTAGTAAAGGAACTATGCGCGATGGTAAACCAGATGGTTATTGGAAAACTTTTAATAAATATGGTATTTTAAAATCTGAAGGTAATAGAAAGAATTTTTTACTTGATAGTACTTGGAAGTTTTATAATGAAAAAGGTAATATTTCCCTGATTATTAATTATAAAAATGATAAAAAAAATGGTTATAGAATAAATTATTTACCAGAATCAATTATAGTTGATAGTTTCGATAATGATTTAAAAAATAATTGGTGTAAAATTCTTTTTTTAGATAGTAATATTCAATCAAAGACATTTTATAACAATGGTTTAGAAGAAGGTTGGGCTTATAAATATGATCATGATGGTAGATTGATTTCAAAGATTTTCTATATTAACGGGTTTATTAAAAAGCGAGAATATTTTAATGCATTAGATGCTAAAGGCTTAAAAAATGGTATTTGGAAAGACTTCTATGCTAATGGTGTAATAAAATGGAGTGGAAATTTTAGACATGGAACCAAAAACGGATATTTTAAATATTATAATACTACAGGAAATTTAGATAGTATACAGAAATTTAGAAATGGTATTTTAGAAGAAGAACCTGAAGAATTAAGTGTATTTGAAATAAAGACCGATTATTATTCAGATGGTAGTATAAAAACTATCGGAAGTTATAAGGACGGAAAAGCTGAAGGAATTAGAAGAGAGTATTCTAGAGATGGAAAAATTACAGATAGTTATATTATGCATATTGGTGTTATTGTAGGCCACGGTATAATAGATGATTCAGGTAAAAGACAAAAAACATGGAAACTATTTTATAATAACGGACGCATAAAAGCTGAAGGAAGTTATAATAACAATATTAAAGTAGGTAAATGGAAATATTATTTTGATAATGGTTCTTTAGAACAGGAAGGTGCTTATGATAAAAATGGTACTTACACTGGAATATGGCAATGGTATTATAAAAATGGTAAATTGAGAGTTAAAGAAGAATATTTTGAGGGTGAAAGAGAAGGTGAATATATTGAATATAATGAACATAATGATATTATGCTTCAAGGTGAATATGTTAATAGTCTGCGTGAAGGGGATTGGGTAATTACTGTAAATGGATATATTGAAAAAGGCACATATTTGAGTGATGTAAGAGATGGTGAGTGGAAGTATTACTACACTGCTGATACATTATACTTTGAAGGCAGATACATTGATGGAAGTGAGGATGGTGACTTTGCGTGGTATTATCGTAATGGAAAGAAAATGAAGACTGGTAAATATATGATGAGTCTAAGAGAGGGTGAATGGAAATATTATAACGAACAAGGACAATTAATGTTAGTTGTAAAATATAAGGACGGAATAGAAAAAGAGTATAATTCTGTGAGAATTGAACCAGAATTAGAGTTGAAAGATATGGAAGAATAATGTCAGCTTTATATATTCATATTCCTTTTTGCAAACAAAAGTGTCATTACTGTAATTTTTTTTCTACTGTTAGTATTAAGAATAAAAGTGAAATAGTAGAGGCTATTATTAGTGAAATAGAACAACAAAAGAATTATTTACAATCCAATATTCTTGAAACAATATATTTTGGTGGTGGTACGCCTTCAATACTTAATGATAACGAATTATATTCTATATTTAAAAAGATACATGAAGTTTTTGTGCTTAAAAAAAATTGTGAAATATCCTTCGAGGCAAATCCAGATGATATTACTACGGATAAATTATTATTATATAAGCAATTAGGTATTAATAGATTGAGTATAGGTATTCAATCTTTTAATGATACAATATTAAAAAAATTGAACAGAAGCCATAATTCTAAAGATGCTATATCGGCTATAGAATTATCTAAAAAATATGGTTTTGATAATTTGAATATTGATTTAATTTATGGAATACCAGGATTATCTGATAAGCTATGGAAAGAAGAATTGAATATATTTTTAAAATTTAATATTCCTCATTTATCTGCTTATAGTTTAACAATAGAACCAAAAACAGCTTTGGATATTTTAATAAAGAAAAAAAAATATCCTAATTTGATTGAAGAAGAGAGTATAAGTCATTTCAATTATTTAATAAAATTTTTAGAGAGAAATGGATTTAATCAATATGAAATATCAAATTTTTCAAAACTAGGAAAAGAGAGCAAGCATAATTGTAATTATTGGAAAAATCAACCTTATCTTGGTGTCGGTCCTTCCGCTAATTCTTTTAATATTGTTTCACGACAATGGAATCATTCTTCAATAAATTTGTATTTAGAAAATATTAAATTAGGAAATGAATACAAAGCTAAAGAAGTTTTAACTCTTGACGATAGATTTAATGAGTATATTATGCTAGGATTAAGAACTTCTTGGGGAATAGATTTTAATATTATAAAAGATACTTTCGGTATAAAATATAAAAATCATTTAGAAACATATTTTAATGATAATTCAAATTATTTTCAAAAAAGTAATAGTAATATTGTTTTGGCTCGTAATTATAGAATGTTAGCAGACAGAATAGCCTCCGAATTATTCAAATAACTGAATAATAGATACATATAAAAAAATTTGGTTTAAGCTATTATCTCAATTAATTTATATTACTACACTTAACAGTATAAAAACTACCTTAAAATGCTTAAAAATGAATATTTATTGTTTCACGTGAAATATTTAGCAAAATAATATGAAATATAGTTATTTTCCAATATAAACTAATAAAACTGCAATATCAGCAGGACTAACTCCACTTATTCTTGATGCTTGACCAATAGTAGTAGGTTTTATTTTATTAAGTTTTTCTCTAGCTTCGTAACTAATTGCTTTTATAGATAAATAATCTATATTAGTTTTTAAAATAATATTTTCATATTTAGAAATTCTATTTGCTAATTCTTCTTCTTTATTTATATAGCTTTCATATTTAGCTAGTATATTTATTTCTTCTATTATTTCAACTTTTAGATGAGTTATTTTATCAACTTCTTCTTTTAAAGAAGGTATATAATTAATAATATCCTCCAATTTAACTTGGGGTCTTAATAAAATGGATGAAATTTTTACTTTTTGTTTTAATTTAGGAGAATTTACAGAAACTAAATAATTATCTAATAATTCAGGATTAATACCTTCTTTATTAATAAAACGCTTTATTCTATCTATTTGTTCTATTTTATATTCTACATTATCAAGCCTTTCTTTAGAAGCCAAACCTAATTCATAGGACTTCTTAGTTAGTCTTATATCAGCATTATCTTGACGAAGAAGGGTTCTGTATTCAGCTCTAGAAGTAAACATTCTATATGGTTCATCAGTTCCTTTAGTAATTAAGTCATCAATTAATACCCCAATATATGCTTCTGATCTTTTTAGAATAAATGAAGGTTTATTATTTATTTTTTGTACAGCATTAATTCCTGCCATAATTCCCTGAGCTCCAGCTTCTTCATATCCTGTGGTTCCATTTATTTGGCCAGCAAAATATAATCCTTTAATTAATTTAGTTTCCAAGGAATAATTTAACTGAGTCGGTGGAAAATAATCATACTCAATAGCATAACCGGGCCTATATATTTTTGCTTTTTCAAATCCAGGAATTAGGCGCAAAGCTTTTAATTGAATATCTTCTGGTAAGCTAGACGAAAAACCATTTACATATATTTCATTGGTGTTCCATCCTTCGGGTTCTATGAATAGCTGATGTTTATCCTTATCAGAAAATCTTTCTATTTTATCTTCTATGCTTGGGCAATATCTTGGACCAACACCTTTAATTCTACCGACAAACATTGGTGATTTATCGAAACCAGTGCGTAATATGTCGTGAACTTCTTCTGATGTATAGACTAAATAGCAACTTTTCTGTTTACGTAATGGTTTTGTGTTGGTAAATGAAAACTTTGAGGGATTTTTATCACCCTTTTGTTCTATCATTTTAGAAAAATCAATACTTCTTCCATCAACACGAACTGGAGTTCCTGTTTTCATTCTATCAGTTTCAAAACCTAGTTTAACTAAGTTTTCTGTTAAACCTTTAGCTGACTTCTCTCCTATTCTTCCCCCAGAAAAACTTTTTTCACCTATATGTATTATTCCATTAAGAAAGGTACCATTTGTAAGAATCACCGTTTTAGCAAATATTTCTATTCCTAATTGTGTTTTTACTCCTTTAATAATGCCTTTTTCAACTATTATTTCACTAACTATTTCTTCCCAAAAGTCTAAATTTTTAATTTGTTCAAGAGACTCTAGCCATTTTTGAGTAAATTGTTTTTTATCACTTTGAGCTCTTGGGCTCCACATTGCTGGGCCTTTACTTTTGTTTAACATCCGAAACTGAATCATTGTTTCATCAGTAATAATGGCAGACAAACCCCCAAGAGCATCAATTTCACGTAAAATTTGACCTTTAGCTATTCCTCCCATTGCTGGATTACAAGACATGGCAGCAACATCATGTCTATTCATGGTAATTAGTAGAGTTTTTGCTTTGAGATTAGCAGCAGCAGCAGCAGCTTCACAGCCCGCATGACCTCCACCTACTACTATGACATCATATTTTTCAAACATATAATTTGTATTGTTTCACGTGAAATACGCAATGTAAATAACTAAATATCAATGATATAACTAAAAATCGTAAAATTAGTATTTAATTAATTTTGTTGGGCGCAAAGATAAGTAATAATTTTCCTTTGCTGTCATTTCTTCTTTTTTGACTTTTGTTTTATCTTCATAGCCTAATAAATGAAGAACTCCGTGAATCATAATCCTATGAAATTCATCTAATTGCCTTTGTTTAAAGATATTTGCATTTTCACGCATTCTATCTATACTTATGAAAATATCACTGTGAAGACGTTCCAGACCTTCATTATATTGAAATGTAATAACATCGGTAAATGTATCGTGATTAAGGTATTCAATATTAAGGTTTAAAAGAAATTTATCAGAACAATAAATAAAACTAATACCCTCTAAGTCAAAGCCCTCAGCAATTATTGTGTCAAATATCCATTTCCGCAATAGTATTTTATTGCGCACGCGATATTGAATGTCTTCAAGAAAAAAATTTATGGGAAGCATGGTTTAGTTTAATAAAGCTTGCTTTACTTCTGAATTCATATAAGCTTTGAGCTTATCAACTCTTTTATCAGCAGCTTCTTTATTGATGTTTGCAATGAGGAATTTCATACAAGCAGTACGTCCATTATTCTTAAATTCTAAATTATCGCTTAGAATATCCATTAAGAATATACCTCTACCAGTTTCTTCTACTGGATTATTAATATCTGTTGGATCAGCAATTGAACTAAAATCAAAACCGTCACCTTGGTCTGTAATACAAAAAGAGAAACCATCGTTTTGGATAACAAAGTCAACTACGACCTTTTTTTCATCATCATTTCCATTTCCATGAATTACCGCATTATTGAATGCTTCGGAAATACTCGTTACAATATTAGCGTAATAACTAGTGTAAATGTTATGTTGATCGCAAATGTTTTCAATAAAGCCAACCAACTTATTTTGTTCAGCTAAATTAGAATTAAGAATTATTCTCTCGTTTTTGTTCATTACTTGATTAGTAAGTATACCTTCAAATTGTGCAAATACAAATATAGAACTTTTTTTAAAGATACAATGTTAAAATTTAAAAAAATATTATCTTTTATTTGTTAAGTTCCTCAAAGTAGATGTTTACTTTATTTTTATAGAAAGGTTTCATATTTGGAGGAATAGTTTTCAATAATTCTACTTCTTTATTTTGCTGTTTCAAAAACTTTTCTATTTCAGGAGTGAACTCTCTTTTTTTATCTTTTCCAGCTTCTGATTCTCTTTTTTCGTCTTCCTTTTGTTGTCTTTCAGCTTTTTCAGCTTCTAAAAGCCTAGTAACTATTTCTTCTTGGCGCTTAATACTTTCTGAAAGTAAAATATTATTTACCAATTCCGTTTCATTTTGCTCCATATCTTTAATAGTTTTATTCAAATCAGACGCTCTTTTGCCTTTACCAGCTTTTTTAAGGCCATTTTGATACTCTTGTAGCTTTCTCCTTATCATTTCTTGTTCAGCAGCCGCGCGAGCCATTTCCTCACTCATTTTTTCTCCACCATTTTTATTTCCTTGTTTTCCTTTACCCTTCTTCTGGCCTTTCTTTTTACCTTCTTTCATTTGTTTTTGCATCTCTTTCAATTTCTTATTAAGAGCTTGTTGCATTTGTTTAATGCTTTTCATACTTCCACCACTTTTGCCAGGTTTAGGTTTTTTGCAACTACCTTTACCGCTTTTAGCTTGCTGTTGCTGTTTCTGCATTTGCTCAAGGGCGTCTGACAACATTAACGCTAGGTTATTTACAGAAGTCATTATTTGTTGTTGTTTACCAACTGCTAGATCTTTTTGTTTTTTTGATGTATACCCTATTGTATTAATACTTAATAGGGCGTCAAGAGTTTTGTTCATATTCAAATTAATACGACTAATTTCCTTATTTACCATTGGAGAAATAGACGGTTGGCGTTTACTTAATGCCAGAAGACTATCTTCAATCATTTGCAAATCACTTCTAATATTTTTTTGTTTTCGAATAAGGTTAGGGTATTTTGGATCTGACTTGCTGGTTTTTTTAACTTCATTCATTAATCCCTCTTGTGCAAAGGAAGTTTCAATAAGATTACTTAATATATTTCTTAAGTCTTCTATATTCTCCTCATTTGTTTCTTCCTCCATGGCTGCCTGCATGTCTTTCAACTTTTCAGATAGTTTTTGCATGGACTCTGCTGCGCTTTTTTGCATTTTAGAAGCAGCATTTTTCTTTCCTTTAGAAAGTTCTTCACTGCTTTTTTGCATATCCTCTTTTATTTTTTCTTGCTCTTTTTTTGTGTTATCTAATGAATTTGGTTTTTCAAGTTCTTTGTTTGCTTTTTCTGCATCTTCAAGCTTCTTTTTAAATTCCTCAAATTTCTTATTTAGCTCCTCTTGTTTTTTCTGAAGTTCTTCTTTCGATAGTTGTTTCTCCTTGCTTTGTTTACTTAGTTTCTCTTGTTTAGAGTTTAAACTATCAAGCTGAGTAATAGCCTCTTGTAGTTTTTGATCAAATTCCATTTGCTTGAATAGTTCTAAATCTCTATCCATTTGTTTTTCGAGATCTTTATTATTCATTTCCATTTTTTCAAGCATCTCTTGAGCATCTTCCTTCTTTATTTCCTCTTGCATCATTTTCTGCAATTCCTCCATCATTTCTTTCATTTCTGGAGTCATTAATTTATCAAACAATTCTTGAAGTTGCTTTTGTTTTTCCATCAAGCGCTCGTCTTCTTTACTAAGTTCTTTGTTTTTTTCTTGTGATTGTTTTTGTTTTTGTTGAAGATCTTCAATATTTTTCAGTGTTTTATTATATTGTTTTAATAAGTCTTTAAGTTGTTCTTTATCTTGCCAATCTAATTGTTTTTTAGAAATGAGCTTTTTGTTTAATTTTTCAGCTTTCTTGTTTATTTCTTGAGCTTCTTTTATGCTTTTTTCTAGTTGTTTTTTTATATTTGTATTCAATTCATTTCTAGTGCTGTCAAGTTCACTGAAACTAGGTTTTTTGGCAGAATTAATTATAGTTTTTGCAGACTTATGTCCATTTATTCCATCATTGTCCCATACCTCAAAAAAGTAATTAATCTTTTCTCCTTCGGCTAGTTTTAAACTATCAATATTTAGTAAATAAAAGAATTTCTGATGATTATCATTTTTAGTAATTTCTATTATTTCCTCATTGAACTTATCAGTATTTGATATTTTTGACCATTTAAAATGCAATTTTGAAAAGCCATAATCATCATTAATACTACCTTGAAAATAAATGCGTTTATTATCTGTTGAATCCCTATATTCAATTATGCTAATGTTTGGGTATTGGTCTTTTATTACATCAATATTATATATTAACGTGTCTGGATTAATGATGTAATTATTATTGGGAATAAGTTTATAAATAGAATTTTCTTTGATTGTTATATTTTTCGATTCTATAATTTTCGATTCTATATTCAAATCAATTGGGCTATTATTAATATTTAGAACTAAATTATCAACGTCTTTGGTTATTATTTTCCACTTAACTCTACTACCTTCTGGAATACTAAAATCACCGGCATTCTTTATTAATTCATTTTTTCTATGCAAATAATTAGGGTAGTTAATTGCAACTGAAAATGATATAATTTTAGGTCTTGGAGTTACTTTAAGTTTATAAATTGGAGAAGAAAATTTGCCTGCTTTAAAAAAGAATGATTTATTATTGAGAACAGTTTTAAAGAGATATTCAAAATTAACACTATTTTCTTTTTTTACTCTAAAAGGATAATTATCAATTACTATGAATACTTCTTCAGGTATAGTTTCACCATTAATTTTGACTTTAAGTTTAAAGTCACTCGATTGAAGGCATTCTAATTTAGTATTAAGAATTTCATATTCAAAAGGAGGTTTTTCAAGATAATCCATATCGTAATGAATAATTCTATTTGAAGACTCTGTAATTGCTTGGGGAGAATACAAAGAAGCAATTAATAAAATGATAATAGGAGGAAAAAAGTATTTGAGATAACGTTTATTAATTGAAAAAGAAATAGCAGAGTGAAAAGGAATAGGGGAAAGTGTTTCAGATTTTTGTTCAATGGCAGCCTCTAATAGCCAAACATCAGAATTATTATCTTTTTCAGTATTACTGTATAACTGTAGAGTATTTAATAATTTATCGCTAACACTTGGAAAGTGAGTGCCTATTATTTTAGCGGCCTCTGAATTTGTAAGTCGTTTTCCTAAACGCAATAAACCAGCTAATGGTTTCAATATGTAAAATACAATTATTAATAATCCGCTAATAATATATGAATAGAATAAAAAGACTCTAAACTCTTTTCCTAGATGTAAATTGTACTCAATAGCAACTACCAATAAGAAGAAACTAACTATTAAGGCAACACTTAATAGGAAGCCTTTAATAAGTTGATTTTTATAGTATTTACGTATAAAAATTTCAATCTTTTTAATAAGTAGGTGATAATTTTTACTCATTAGGCGAAAGTAGTAATTTAACCCGCATTATATACAAAACAAGCCAAACCTTCATATTAAATGGAGGCTTGGCTCTAAATGTTTTGCTTATAGATTTTAGAATTAGTTTAATATTTGCTTTAAGCTATTTGTTTTCTTATTCATAAATTCAAAAGTAACAGCAGCCTTATAAGAATTTTCTGGCTCATATCTCATTTCTGACAGTTTTGTTTTTACATTAAATTTATCATTATATGTGGTATCTAGTAGGTTTCTAATATCAGGTGAGTAACTAGAATAATCCATATTAATACGAGCATAAATAGGATATTTTTTTAGATGTTTTCCAATATCTGAATCTGCAAGAGAAGGCTTTAATTTTTTATTAGAAGTAAAATTAGTAATTATATCTTTATCGTTAGTAAGCAAAATATAATTGTTAACCATAGCAAGGTAATTAATGCCATCATTATCACTTATAGTATAATATCCATCAGTCATTTCAATTTCATTATCATCAAATAGATTTAGAGCCCATTTATAGACATCTTTATCATCTAGTTTTACCGCAACAGAGTACATAAATTTAGTTTTAGAATGAGAACTAGGGTTTGCTGTAGTATCATATTTATTGTCAACCATTACTAATTTAACATCATGTACATTAATAATTACTTCACCAGAAAAAGCCTTTAATACCTTTTCTAGTTTAATATTAGTTGTGCTCTCCAGCATTTGTTCCATTCCTTTGGTATCAATTTGTCGTTCTGCATATAACTTTTTAATCATTCTGTAGAATTCGTAGGGGTTAATGGCAAAAGAAAGATTAAAAAGACTATTTTTAGGAATAATTTCCAACATTCTTTCATCAAAATTATCTTTTACAATTTTATACTCTTTAATTAAACTTTTCAAATCATCTGGCAAAATTAACTCCGATTCCATTACAGCTTTACCATCTTGAAAATCAGTATAAAAATGGTAACCAATACCTTTTAGCTTTATTGGAGATTGCATTTGAACTATTGTTTTATATTGATTAGGAATTTGATTTTCTAAAAAATTTGATCCTATCCAAAGACTAATGTCTTTTCGTTGAGCGAAGAATTCAAGAAAATCATCATTACTAGCCAAAGAATTACCAATTTTCTGATTTATTAAGTTGGCAGAAAATTCTTTTAGATATTTATTATGAGATCTACCTTTTGTTTGATTTATTGCAATAGCAGTTTCACTATTCCAAGCTAGGATATGTTTTGATCCCTTTTTCTTTTTCATTAAAAAATAAATACCATTTTCTTCTATTATTTCCACAGAATCTTTTTTGTTTTCAATGATTTTCTCAATTAATTTTTGGAATTTTTTACTATCAGTAAGTTGAAAATTAACCCCAATATTTTGATTATAGTTATTGTGTTGACTATTTTTGAAAAAGAAAACATTTTTATTAAGGTCAATTCCACTCTCTTGACTGTCGTTAAATATATAATTGAATTTAGAGAAAGATTCAGATTCTTCACTAGTCATATTATCAACAAAACTTTTGTAAACCTTAGTTTCAGCAATGTTTTTAATACCACTTTTAGCTTGAAGTTGGCTAGGAATAAATGTGAATACAGCATTAGCACTTTGAGGTAAATGCTTTAAAGAGTTGTCTTTTTTTGTACACGCTGTAAAGAATAACGTTAATGATAATATCGCAATACTTAGTTTAGTTAGTTTCATTATTTTTATTTTGTAGAGTTTATTATAAAATTATTTTTATCCATTTATTATTGTCAAACATCATTTGATGCTTATATCCAGCTTTCAAGGCAATATCTTTAGCTAAATTATAAGCTTCATACAGCTCTGTAATACTATGGGCATCAGAACTAATAACGATAGGAATATTAAGCTTATTGCTCATTTTGAGAATATTAGGAGAAGGAAAACTAGTATGCCATTTGTTTTTATATAAACCTCTGGTATTGATTTCTATAATAGCATTATTTTCTTTTATTACAGCTAAAGTTTTTTTAATTTCTTCTTGATACCAATCTTCAGCTTCATTAAAAAAGTCGCCAGCAGTATTCATTACCACTTTATCCAAATGTCCAATAATATTAGGTTTCTGTGTTCTAACCATCTCTCTAATTTGACTGTAGTACGACGTTATAGCGTTATTAATGTTACTAGAGAATATAGATTTAAAATTATTTTGGCATTCTTCTTTATTTCCATCAATAAACCATAGCTTATTATTCGATTTATTTAATACCAAATGGATAGACCCAATAGTATAGTCAAGTTTCATCAATTCGTTAAAATGATTAAATGTATAAGTTAAATTTGGAATATAATCTATTTCAAGAGATTTGAATACTTTAATTTTATTTGAATAATTATGCTTAATTTTATCAATTTCATTAGAATAATTCTCTAATTGTTGATAACTAATACTCCATTTATTAAATATTTTTAATGGAGCATGACTAGAAATGCCAACATGTGAAATATCTTGATAAACAGCATTTTGCACCATTTCTTCTATGGTGTTTTTACCATCACAGTAATTATTATGAGTATGATAACAAAGTTTTTTATGCATATAAGCAAAGTTTTTTAAACAAAGTGTCGTCTATTAATTAAGCAGTAGTAAATGGCTGCTTTAATTATAGTGTGTAAATATATAAAATAAATTATCATGACAAAGCAAGTTAAAAATAAGACTAATAAACTTCTAGCTATTTATGGCATCGCAATGGTTTTAGTAATAGTATTAACAGTACTTACTACTTAATAATAGTGCTTAATAAATAGTTTTAGTTATTTAGACGTAGAAATTGTAGGAGGTTTCTCTAAGTAAAAGAAAATTATTTTAAAACATCTTCTAAAAAATATAGGCGATTTGAATCATTAGATTTGAATCGCCTTTTGTAGTTTGTGGATGTTAATAAGAAGCTAATGTGTAATAATGTTTTAAGAATAGAATAATTATATATATTG
>Ga0164318_10003113_pt1 | contig 15637 bp, 9 predicted proteins | sample GuaBasSedimGuay9_FD_113734 | JGI IMG/M metagenome (GOLD analysis project Ga0164318, IMG submission 113734) | Subseafloor sediment microbial communities from Guaymas Basin, Gulf of California, Mexico - Guay9, Core 4571-4, 0-3 cm | ecosystem: Environmental > Aquatic > Marine > Hydrothermal vents >...
ATTGAGTATATGATGGATCCTGACAGTGTGGAAAAAAATCGTGTTGTCAGTATGAATCCTGATGCGAATGAAATCGAGCGGTACAAGATTTTAAGGACACGGATTCACCAGCAGGCCAGGAACCGGAAGATGAACACCATCATGATTACAAGTCCCAATAGAAATGAGGGGAAGACGGTAACGGCAATAAACATGGGATTTACCTTTGCCAGAGACCTGAAACAGACGGTTCTACTGGTTGACTGTGATTTTAGAGGCCAGGATATCCATAATTATCTGGGGATTGACAGTAAATTCAGTCTTATCGATTATTTTCTTGATGATACGCCGTTAAATGAACTCATTATATGGCCGGGAATCGAAAAATTGACCCTGATTTCCGGTGACCGGACGGTTTACGATTCTTCTGAGCTGTTATCGTCTGATATGATGGAAAAGCTGGTTCGTGAAATGGGGGACAGATATGATGACCGATATGTTTTTTTTGATTGTGCGCCTATATTAGAACGGGCAGAGGCCATTTCCATGGCACCCATGATGGATGGAATCATCATGGTGGTTGAAGCCGGAAGTACATCAAAAAAAGATGTTCAAAAAGCGGTTTCTTTGCTGCCAAAAGATAAGTTTCTTGGATTTGTTCTCAACAAGCAGGAATAGTCGATGTATAAAGAATTCTATGGCTTTAAGGAAAAACCATTTAATCTGGTTCCCAATCCGTCTTACCTTTTTTTAAGTACCAAGCATGCCAATGCATTGAGCTTTCTTGAGTACGGCCTGACGGAAAAGGTGGGGTTTGTCATGCTGACCGGAGAGATCGGTATTGGAAAGACAACCATTGTCCGCTACCTTTTAAACCAGATTGAATCGGACATGGATGTGGCGGTTATTTTCAATACCAATGTGCTTTCTGATGACCTGATTAATTTGATATTGAGTGAATTTGAAATTGAGTACGATGATACCATCACCAAAGCCAAGGCGTTGACATTGCTCTATGAGTTTCTCATAGAAAAATATTCAAAGGGTAGAAAAGTTCTTCTGATCATTGATGAGGCCCAGAATCTTTCCGAAAATGTTCTGGAGGAAATTCGGATGCTTTCAAACCTCCAGACAGACGAAGAAATGCTGTTACAGATCATGATCGTGGGACAGCCGGAACTCCGGGATAAAATAAATGATCCCAGGCTTGAGCAGTTTGCCCAGAGAATTGCCGTGAGTTATCATCTGTCTGCCATGACACTTGAAGAAACAGAAGAGTATATCGACTACAGGCTTGAAAAAGCCGGCGGAAAGCCTGATCTTTTTTTTTCAGATGCCGTAAAAAAAATATATGAGATATCCACGGGAATTCCCAGGACGATTAACCTTTTGTGCGATGCATCGCTTGTCTATGGCTATGCCGATGAAAAACAAAAAATAGATTCCGGCACGGTGGATCAGGTTGTCCAGGACAAGGGCGGAATGGGTGTTTTTACCAAAAACAGACTCAAGCCGCAGGACCTGGAACAGATCGATCCATCGTCAGCACTGCACAAAACTTCACCAGGCAACTTAATTAAGAGACTTATTCGTGTGGAAAATAATTTTTCCCAGCTAAAGGCGTTATACCACACCTATTCCAAAGAAATTGAATCCAGAGCGCAATTTTGCAGAGAGGAAATGCTATCAGAACTGAAAACTTCATTGAGCCGGGAAAGAAAAAACAATGAAAAGCTGGCACTCGAACACGGGAGACTTCAGGAGAGGTATCGTCTGCTCTTAAGAAAATTTAGAAGATAAAATTTAAAATAATAACGGGTCTATAAAAGACTGGGGTTCCCTGATTGAACCATATAATTTCCCATAATAATAAAAGATATAAGGCATTTCTAATATGAAGTTTTTGAGTATTGAGATCCTATCAGTGAGAAGATCACATGATTAAGGATCACAGATATTTTCTATCTGTGATTTTTTATACAATATTTTTTCTAAATTGTTTGCAAACAGCTGCCTTTGCCTGTTCATGCAGTCCGGGATCCATGGGAACAAATATTGGTATTGAATATGTTGCCTGTGGTACTAATACAGCGGATAACGAGGTAGTGACATATACGGTACACAACAATATTCTTTGTTCGGGCAGCAACTTCTATAAACCAGGTTATTACTATTCTTACACACAAAACGGAACACCAGGTGGTACCGCAAACTGGCTTGCAGGTAATGGTGCTTACCGGGTGTTTAAGACAGGCTCTCATATTCTTGCCATCCATAAGAATTTCCGTGGAGAAATCTGTGGAGTAAGGGTTACGGATTATCCGTTTGGAGTCGTACACAATGATGTCATCACCTGCTGTCCTCATATTTTCCCTCCTTCGGGAGAAGAGGGTAATGATCGGGATGCGGATGGTGTTGTTGACTGTATTGATAATTGCCCTGATGATCCAAATCCTGATCAGGGTCCATGTCCTGATCCACTTGATTCTGCCGATACAAAGGATAAAGAGTTTGGTACAGATATAAATGATTGCAAAATTAATCGAAACCAAAATCTTGTTGCCGATCCAATCAATATCTTTAATGGTAACTTTATAGAAAATGAAATGGATCTTGCATTCAGCTCTCCATTTGAGGGAGACTTGGTTTTTAAAAGATATTACAACAGCCAAAGCACAATTGATTCAACCATTGGGTTTGGCTGGACCCATAACTTTAATTTAAAGATATTTCCCGATTTCAATGACAGCACAAAGCTGATAAAAATAATGGATCAAACAGGCCGTGGGTATTATTTTGAAGACTATGATCAAGACGGTATCTTTAAAGGAGCTTTTTCAGAAAACAGCACTATTGCTCAAGACACAGAGAACAATTATCTCTGGGTAAAAGATGATGGTTTTATCTACAAGTTCGAATATATCACAGGGAGACTATTATCCATAAAAGATAAATCAGGCAATGTCCAGACTCTTTCATACACCGCAGGCAACCTTTTAGAAACCGTTACCGACGAGGCTTCCGGCAGAACCCTTACCTTTTACTACACGGCATCAGATAAAATAGATTATATTCTGGGCCCGGTGACCCTGGCCGTCCCGGACGGCATATGGATAACCTATACCTATGACAGCAGCAATAACCTGACAGGCGTGTATTATGCAGATGATGAAAACGGGTCTCCATCTTCAGGGTTTGAATACCTTTACGAAGATACCAATGACACAAACAACCTGACGGCTAAAAAAGATTTGGCCGGTCATGTAATTTCCACCTGGGTCTATAATGAAAACGATCAGGCCATTGAAAATGTGAACAATCAGGGCACCGGGGCAACCATCAACTATGATAACCCAAATGAAGTGGCTGTTACCGATGCATATGGGATTACAAGTGTTTATCATATTGCCCAGATTGCCGGCCGCAAAAAGATTACTCATACTACGAAACCCAGCGGCTGCACCAGTTGCTCTGACGGTATTTATGAAACTGAGTTTGATGAGTCCACGGGATTTCCAACTCAAAGAGAATATTTTAACGGACGGATTGATTCATACCAGGACTATGATGAAAACAACAATCCTCAAACCATGGTTGTTGCCCAGGGCAGTGACGATGAAAAAACAGTCTTTAAGACGTATCACACGGACCTGTCAACTCCTCTGACCATTACAGAAAAAAGCCTTTTTGCAGATATATCAAACCCTGACAGAGAGAAAGTCACTATCTATGATTATGATGACCCATCAGATGTTTCAGATACAGATATCCCCAATGAAAATTCAACCTTCCTGATTTACAGAACCATTGAAAAAGGGTTCACCATGGATAACACGGCAACCATTGTTTCCTATGAATATATCAGTAGGTATTCGTACAATTCTCAGGGCCAGATAACACAGATTGATGGTCCACTGCCGGGGATCTCAGATACCATCGACTTTGTTTATGATGTGGTAACAAAAGATCTTTTGACCATCACTCATCCTGTAACAGGCAGTGTGGCCCTGGAATATGATGCAGCAGGTAATATAATAAAAAGCATTGATCAGAATAATATTGAGATAATCTTTACCCATGACGGCAGGAACAGGCAGCTCTCTGCACAAACAGTTGGGAAAACATATGCTCAATCATTTACCGCAGCAGGAAAACGTTCAAGCGTTACAGACAGATCAGGGCAAAACACAAATTATACCTATAATTCTCAAGGGCTTTTAGAAAAAATAATTAACTCGAATGGGGAGTACCTGTCATTTGATTATGATGCTAATGCCAACAAGATAGAAGAATCAATTTATTCATCCCAGGGTACCCAAACATTTTTTAAAGGATATGATTTTGGAGAACCGGCTGCCAACACTGATTTGGCTCCGGGAAAACCCTGGAAATCCATCAGCAGAAATCAGGACAATACAGATAATCTTGAAACAACCTACCAATATGAACACGGTAATCTAACTCAAATTACAACACCTGATGGTCTTAAAACAATCCTTGAATACGATACGTTGAACCGGATTACACAATCAACAAAAATCAAGTCTGATCTTGATCAGGAAATTACAACCTATACCTATGATTGCCATGATAACCTGATAAAGATTAAAGATACCCAGGATCATGAGATAACCTATATGTATGATGATTTAAACAGGCTTGTAAAAACTATTTCTCCTGACACCGGTACAACACAATACTCATATGATGAATCCGGCAACCTGATCACAAAAAACCAGAATACCCCAATGGTTAATTACGCCTATGATACTTTGGGCAGACTCACTGAAATAGATTATACCGGTGACACTTCAAGTAATGTGACCCTGACCTATGACCAGGGCCTTTATGGTAAAGGAAAACTAACAGGAATAATAGATCCGTCCGGTTCCTATACCTATTCTTATAATATCTACGGGCACCTTGTAACCGAGCTTAAAACCATATCCGGTATCTCATGTACAACCGCTTATACATATGACGATGCAGGCCGTCCGACTTCCATAACTTATCCTTCCGGAAGAATCGTTCTTTATACGCTTGATAATGCGGGCAGCATAGAAGCAGTATCTACTTCTGAAAGCCAAACCTTTCAAATCCTTGCAGACAATATAGACTACCAACCTTTCGGGCCGGTAAAATCATTAAAGTACGGTAACAGTAAAACCGGCAATATTGAATCTGATCTCAGCTATCTTACCAAGAGTCTCACGCTCACGCTTTCAACTGCCATTGATTTGTCATATACAAGAGATCCATCAGGCAATATACAGATTATTTCTGATAATTTTAATCCAGTCGAAACCTTTAGCTATGACGATTTATACCGGTTAACAGATGCTTCAGGGCCTTATGGGGAAAATGTCTATACCTATGACAAGACTGGTAACCGCCAGACAAAAATCACAGACCATGTAAATGAAACTTACAGATATACCTTTGGAACAAATCAATTGGAACAAGTTGCAGGATCGGCAACGAAAACCTATACCTATAATATAAACGGCAGCATTAAAAGTATTGATTCAAGGCAATATTTTTACAATCTCCATGAACGGCTAATCAAGGTAACAGACGGGACCTCCACCCTTGGAGAGTATGGATACAATTATTATGACCAGCGGACACACAAAACCGTCAACACCATCACCACTCTCTTTCACTATGATACTTCAGGAAACCTCATTGCAGAAACAGGCCAGGATGGAACACCACTCAAAGAATATGTCTATCTTGAAAACAATCCCCTTGCAATGTTCGTCTATGGCCCTGAAGGATATGACCCGGCAGATATTGACTTTGATGGTGATGTGGATGGGAAAGATCTTACTACAGCCAATGGCTCCAATCTGTCATCCTTTGCAGCAGGATTTGGGAAACTTTATAATCCAGGCACAAAAACATACTATTATCACAACAATCATCTTGGCACCCCAATCATACTGACCAATGACAATGGACAGATAGTCTGGCAAGCCGATTACACTCCTTTCGGTTCAGTGAATATACTTACTGATACCGTTGAAAACAACTTAAGGTTCCCGGGCCAGTATTATGATCAGGAAACCGGACTGCACTATAATTACCACCGGTACTACGATCCAGACACCGGTAGATACCTGACACCTGATCCGATTGGGTTGGCTGGGGGGATCAATCTGTTTGTTTATGCTGAGAATAATCCGATTAATATGATCGATCCTTTTGGGCTGTATGATATGTATAGTAGTTACAGTCAATTTCATGGATATAATATAAATCATCATCCAAAATTAAATATTACGGCAGCGCAACAGAAGTCTGCTTTTGAAATTGTTAAATTCTTGACCGATCAAGCTGCTCAGATAACGGCAGAACAATTGACTATCAGATATATTAACCCAATAGCAGGAACATTTTTGAAGAAAGTTAATTTTTTTATAGGAATTTTTGATCCTTTTCCACCTCCTGCAGAAGCCCCAACATTACCAACTAATAAGGATATTTTACTATGCAAGTAAAATATAAGAAAGGAAGTTTTTCCCAATGAAAGATTACGGTTTTGCTATAATAGTATTTGCTATATTGTTACCTATTATATTTTTTACAGCTCTCATTTATCATAATGGTTTGGATACGTTAAAAAGAGTTTTACAATTAAACTTTAAAAATATAAACAAAATTGAGCTTTGGATTAGTCTTTTTGCTTCTCTGTTTATTTCAGCTATTATATCTTATTCGTTGATATAATGTGCTTTGGGAGGCATTCCAGCATGGTCCATTCCCGGGGACACCGTGCCTATTTTTTGTCAAGGGTTTTTTAAGATTACTGTTTATAGGCATCATGACATCTCGGTTTTCAATATAGAAAAGGGTGCTAATACATATGCTTTTTTTGACAAGCGGTCTTATAATAAGCGTATCTTCTATGTTACTTATGGTTTTACATCAAAATCATTCGATTTGGGGATGGTGTGGTATTATAATAGGCGGTTATTTAATTTTAAAAGGGCGAACAAAGCTTGGATTGCCGAATAAAGAGTAGTTTTGTCGGTGCCTTTCAGGACGCAGGTCCGAAAAGTGAAAGAGATAATTTGCCTGTTCTAAAAATCCTCCGGCATTAGGTGCGGCCTTCGTCACTGTTTTTTATGCCAGCTTTAATGGTTTGACGAATATAAATTTGGTGCATCAGATCATCCCAGATAGCCTTATCTGGAAGCTGATCCAATATCCTGTAGGCTTCTTGTTTTATCCCCTCAATCTGCATGGTATTTCTCCTATTAATTATAATGGGAAGCGCTTTTATACGGACCACACTTGAAAAAAAAATACTGCATAACTCAAGGCCATTTAATATCTCAAAATAATTGTCCAAAATATGTGACAGGGTTAAGCACATTTATTTTGCCGCTGGAATACGAGTGCTTTAAGGTTGCAACAATCTGGGTGGCTTTTTCAGGATTTAATTTTTTGGCATAATATTTTAAGTGCTTAGATATCTTGTCATCAGAGAATTTAACTTCAATAAGTTCTTCAATCATCCCTTCTTTTAAGATAGCAAAGTCTACCTCACGACCTTCCTTGTCCCGGATATACCTTAGTTCATACCTGTATCCGTCCCTGTCTTCCAGAAAATGAAGTTTCTTTAAAAGCTGAGTTGCCACAAGATTTTCAAAAACAGCACCTTCATTTCCGATGACATCCCCATTATCATAAAAATAGACTTTAGGTGGTTTGATCACTGCCCTTGGCAGATTTTTCGTATAAGATCGAACTGCAAATACAAGGTACATTCTTTCCAGGACATCAAGCCACTTTTTAACGGTTTTAGGCGATACCTGGATTTCTCCTGCAATATTTGACATGACAACAAGGCCGCCCACACGGGTTCTGAGTTGGTGGATAAACAGGTCAAGCCCGGAAATGTGCCGAATGAATTCAAGATCCCTGATATCCTCTTTTAATACCCTGTCAAACCGTTCTCTTCGCCATCTCCTTGCTTCACGTTCATTCCCGTCAAGGAATGGTTCGGGAAATCCGCCAACCGTCATAAGTCTTTTGAACGCTTCTTTTTGTGTCATCTTTTTTGGATACTCATCAAGCCCAAAAGGATGAAGCCGCCAGTAATGGTAGCGCCCTAAAAGAGAATCCCCGCCTCACCTGTATACATCAAGTCTTGCCGATCCGGTGACCAGAAAATGGACCGATCCTTTCCTTGTATCAAAGATCCCTTTAATCCAGTTTTTCCAATCTTTATATTTATGGAGTTCGTCAAAAACGATAAGTCCGTCATCGTCATGCCATTTGGCGGCTAATAAGTTCTGTCTGTGTTCATTGTAATCCCAGTTAAAATATCTTCCCGATGGATATGACTGTTCCAGGATGTCTTTTGACAGGGTCGTCTTACCCACCTGTCTGGGGCCGCCAATAAAAACCATTTTTTGTTTCAAGTCCTTAAGGACATTTTCATAAAGATATCTCATGTGGCCATTTTATACTGTAATCCAAAATAGTCAAGGCTATTTTGGATTACAGTATAAAATGGCCATTTATCTTTGGGGTTGCTTTTGGCACATAGATTGCTTTAAACCATATAAAGATTGCAATTAATCATTAATTGAAACAGGAAAATTTTTTATAAATGTGGTAATATCATGACAGCCTGTGTAAATATAAACAGATCAAAATTGTTTGATAATTTTAAGAGATGCCTATGAAGAAAAAAAATACCCCATTGGATACTTTTACCCATAGTGTCTGCGAAATTGTCCTTGAAAGCATTTCTGACGGTGTTTTTACGGTCGATCATGAATGGAAAATCATGTCCTTTAACCGGGCGGCTGAAAAAATCACCGGTATATCCCGTCAAGAGGCGATTGGCAGACATTGCTGGAATGTGTTTCGATCAAATATGTGTCAGAATGAATGTGCCTTAAAAAAAACCATGGAGGAAGGAAAATCTTTTTTCAGCAGTTCCACTTATATCATTAACAGCAGTAAAAAACGGATTCCCACAACGGTTTTCACCTCTTTATTAAAAGATCAAAACGGGAATATTATTGGGGGTGTTGAGACGTTTAGAGATCACAGCCTTGTGGAGGAATTGCGCAAAAAACTCTATGGCAGTTTCCAGATGGGAGATATGATCAGCCGTAGCCCGGCAATGAAAGATATATTTACAACCATGCCAAAAGTCTCTCAAAGTGACAGCACCGTGTTGATCAGTGGGAAGACCGGTACGGGTAAGGGCTTGATGGCAAAGGCAATTCATAATTTGAGTCTGAGAAAAGATAAGCCGTTTGTAGCGATTAATTGCGGAGCACTTCCGGATACGCTTCTGGAATCAGAATTGTTCGGTTATAAAGCAGGCGCTTTTACCCATGCAACTAAAAATAAGCTGGGATTGTTTGCACTTGCCGATAAAGGAACGATTTTTTTAGATGAAATAGGGGATACCAGCCCTTCATTTCAAGTAAAGCTTCTTCGAGTTTTAGAAGAAAAGACATTTTTACCGCTGGGTGCTGTTAAAATGGAAACATCAGACATAAGGATTATCGCGGCTACAAATAAGAATTTGTCTAAAATGGTAGATGCAGATACCTTCAGGCAGGATCTTTTTTACCGTATCAATGTTGTACAGCTAAAACTGCCGCCGCTTCGACAAAGAATGGAGGACCTTCCCCTTCTTGTGGAGCATTTTATCACAAGCTTGAATAAAATACGCGGCAAATCTGTCAGCGGGATAGATAAAGCAGCCCTTGGAATCCTGATGGCCCATGATTACCCGGGAAATATAAGAGAGCTTGAAAATATTATTGAACATGCATTTGTGCTGTGCTCCAAAGGGGATATCGCTCCGGAACACCTGCCGTCTTCGCTTACACGGGCGTCCTTGATTGAAATAGAAGACAATGACAATGAATCACCATTTCCCTTGAAGGTTGCAGAAATTGAGGTCATCAAAGCATATCTGAAAAAGAATAACTATGATCGCAGCGCCACTGCAAAGGCGCTTGGTATTCATAAAACCACATTGTTCAGAAAAATCGATAAACTTCAAATTAAACTTCCAAAAATTGATGGGAGATCCAAAAGGCAATAGTTCTTTGCTTCGCTGCAATTTTGAGTATCTATACCGTTGCATTTCTGCAATAGTAGAATTTTTTAAAAAAAATATATTTTTTGAGATTAGTATAACTAATTGAAATAACAGAATTATTATTTATATAACTTTTTGTTAAGCGTTGGCATAGTCTTTGCGAATATAATTGGACAGGTAAATTAGAAAAAGGGTTATGAGGTTTAAAATCCTTAATTTTATGATTCGCAATAGAGGAGGTCCAATATGAAAATATGCATCAGTTCGACAGGGAAAGATATGAATTCCCAGGTAGACCCAAGATTTGGCAGGTGTGCTTATTTTATGATTGTTCAAACAGATGATTTAAGCTTTGAGGTGTTTGAAAATGAGTTCAAATCCCTTGGAGGAGGAGCAGGTATCCAGTCTGCAGGCTTTCTCCAATCAAAGGATGTTAAGGCTTTACTGACTGGTAATTGCGGGCCCAATGCCATGAATGTTTTTTCGGAAAGTAAGATTCAGGTTGTTACAGGCCAGGCAGGTTTAATCAAAGATGTTGTAGAAAAGTTTAAAAAGGGCGAACTATCCCCTTCGGTTGATCCCACGGTTAATGAAAAAGCTGGATTGACAGATGCAGCCGGTCAAGGAAACAATGGATCCAAAGGCCGGGGAAGATGTATGGGAGGTGGCGGCCGTGGAATGGGAAGAGGCCAGGGCCAGGGAAGAGGTATGGGCCGGGGTCAGGGGTCAGGAAGAGGTATGGGAAGGGGGCTGGGTCGTTGAAGGTTGCAGTTACAGTATGGGATGAGAGAATTGCTCCTGTTTTTGATTCATCCCATACGCTTTTAATTGTGGACATCAAAGACGAAGAAATAAAAAATATATCTTATAAGTCCTTTAACCCACAGCTGGAAGCCGTCCTGACAGAGGACCTGAATCGTTTAGGCATTGAGGTTTTCATCTGCGGCGCTATTTCGCAAACCCATTCAACCCTGATCGAGGCCGGTACGATTCAATTGATTTCCTTTATCGGCGGCAGTGTCAACGAAATCCTTGAATCCTATGCCAAAGGTAATCCGCTTACCCCGGCTTTTTTAATGCCGGGGTGTGAAAAAGGAAGTTTGACTGTATAGTTGCAATATTGCATTGTTATAGAGTTGCTGTTCTGCTATTTTAGTATCATTCCATTCTTTTTCTCCACAGAATCAAATACTTCTTAAATCCTTTATTCATAAGGGATGCCATCATAAAAACTTTATTTTTATCCTCCTGGCATGCTGTTTGCTCTTTTATTATTATAACAAACAACAGGAGGCCCTATGGCGTTGCCCATAAATTGGAAAATACTTTTGATAGATGATGAGAAAGATATTCGGGACATCATGACAGTCACCCTGGAAGATGCCGGATATTCAGTTGTCTGCGCTCCAGATGGACCCACAGGCCTCATGCTTGCTACAAGAGAAGAACCCCAGATTGTTATCACTGACATTAAAATGCCCGGCATGACCGGTCTTGAAGTTCTTGAAAAGATAAAAAAGATAAAACCTGAAATCGAAGTCATTGTGACCACAGGGTTTGGCGATGTTAAAAAGGCGGTCAAAGCCCTGCAATTCGATGCATCGGATTTTATTTCAAAGCCTATTGATGATGCCGCTCTTCACATGGCATTGAAACGGGCTAAGCAGCGATATATTGATAGAAAACAATTGTCTGATTATACCATTCTGCTGGAAAACGAAAATTTGAAAACCAGTTCTGATCTGATAAAAAATGTTAAATTTCAAAGCAGTCTTATTGAAAATTCAATGGACGGGATTCTTGGGTGCGATGAAAATGATATCATTATCACATATAACCGGAGCATGGAAAATCTTCTGGGTTATCCAAAAGCCCATGTATTGAAAAAAATGAGAGTGATGGCATTTTTTAAACCCGAATGGTTTTTAAAATTAAGGGAAGATCTGGTCAGCAGCGATTTCGGTGGTAAAAACAGGTTGTTTCTTTACGAAACCTCCATGCTTTCAACAGAAAAAAAAGATATCCCCGTTCAAATTTCCGGCTTTATCATCTCCCTGGACAGTATTCAGAACAGCATGGTGTTGTTTATTAGCGATTTAAGGGGGCTTAGGGTCCTGGAACAGGAAGTGGCGGACCAGGCAAAGCTGCTTCACCGGGAGAAAATGATATCTCTGGGACGGCTTGCCGCAAGCATGGTTCATGAAATCAACAATCCATTGTCCGGTATTTTAAATTACATCAGACTGATGATCCGGATCAGTGAAAAAGCAAGTAATAAACCGGATCTGACACCGGATCAGATCGGCAAATTTAATTCCTATCTTGGAATAATAGAATCAGAGACCCAGAGATGTTCGGACCTTGTGTCCGGTCTTTTGAAATTTTCAAGGAAAACAAAGCTGGAACAAAAAAGTATTGATGTAACAAAGTTGATTGAACACAGCCTGTTGTTATGCAGCCACAAGATTGAGTTGAGCAATATCGTTTTAACCGTCAGATGCGCCTCTGATGTTCCCAATATTTATGGGGATTTTAACCAGCTGGAACAATGTATGATTAATCTGATTTTTAATGCCATTGATGCCATGAAAGATGGTGGGGCCATAGAGATTAAGACAGGGTTTAACTTAGAGGAAAAACTGGTTTTCATTTCCATAAAAGACAATGGAAAGGGCATTTCAAAAGAGGACTTAAATTTTATTTTTGAGCCGTTTTTTACAACAAAAAATGAAGGATACGGGGTAGGGCTTGGATTGTCATCAGCCTATGGAATTATTGAAAAACACAAAGGAACTATTGTTGTGGAAAGTATTTTGGAACTTGGTTCTGAATTTATCATAAAGCTTCCCCCAATAGAAAAGTGATTTAAAAATAAAGGTAAGGTTAACATAAACCAAATTGGAGGTATCCATGGTTAAGGAGATGGGGTCTGTAAAATTTAAATCAGATAAGGCTTTCAGCTTGAATTCCCACCCCTGCAGGATTGGTTTTTACATTTGTCACTGCGGGTTGAATATTGCAGGTAAGGTGGATGTTGAAGCGGTGAGAGATTATGTTGCGACCCTTGAAGACATCGAAATATCAAGGGATTATAAATTTATGTGTTCTGATCCGGGTCAATCCATGATTGAAAAGGACATCCGGGAACTTAAATTGAACCGCGTAGTGGTGGCGTCCTGTTCCCCGAGACTTCACGGGAAAACATTTATGGAAGCCTGCAGGCGGGCCGGGCTCAATCCATATTATTTTCAAATGTGTTCTGTCAGAGAACAGGTCTCCTGGGTAACAGAGGACCCGGAACTTGCGACCCAGAAAGCAAAACATCTGGTGCTGGCTGCCATTGCCCGGGTTAATTTTCATACACATCTTGAAACAAAGATATCAAGTGTTAATCCGGATGTGGTGATTGTTGGCGGTGGTATTGCCGGTATGCAGGCAGCCATTGATATTGGCAATTCAGGTCACCAGGCATATTTGATTGAAAAAGATACCACTATTGGCGGGCACATGCTTCAGTTTGACAAAACCTTTCCCACCCTTGATTGTGCTGCCTGTATCGGCACACCCAAAATGGTGGAAGTGGGCCAGAATCCCAATATTAAATTATTCAGTTATAGCGAGGTCACCAATGTCTCGGGATTTATCGGTAATTTTACATTGGATATCAAGCGCAAACCACGATATATTAACGAAGATCTTTGTACCGGATGTGGAGAATGTGCAAATGTTTGCCCGGTTTCCATCCCCAATCCGTGGGATATGGGCATGATATCAAGAAAAGCCATTGGCAGGTCGTTTCCCCAGGCAATTCCCATTACCTTTAATATTGAAAAAAAAGACAGGGCCCCTTGCCGGGTAACCTGTCCTGCCGGGATTAATGTCCAGGGATACATTCAGTTGATCGGCCAGAAAAAATACGATCAGGCTGCATCTCTGGTTATGGAAAAAGCCCCGTTTCCAGGAGTTTTAGGAAGGGTCTGTCCCCACCCCTGCGAGGCTCAGTGCCGGCGTAGGCTAGTGGATAAACCCGTTGCCATTAAGGAGTTGAAGCGATTTGCAGCAGACAGGGCTCATCTTGAAACAAAAGATATTCCTGAGATAATGGATCGCAAAGAAAAGATTGCTGTGATCGGGGCAGGACCAGCCGGTCTCACCGCAGCATATTTTCTACGGCTCAAAGGGTATCAGGTCACTGTTTTTGAGAAGTTACCGGTTTCCGGTGGTATGTTGAAAACCGGGATACCGGATTTCCGGCTGCCCCCTGATGTTCTTGATAAAGAAATCAATATTATTCTGGCTCACGGAGTCTCACTTGTAAACAATACCTCGTTTGGGACGGATATTACTTTTGAAAGCCTTAAAGAAGATGGGTTTGCTGCTATCTTTTTAAGCTCCGGTGCCCATGAATCTCTTACCCTTGGGCTTGAGGGTGAAGATACAACCGGCGGCGTTATTGATGCGATTTCTTTTTTGCGGGATATCAATCTGGGTCAAAAGACCGACTGTGGACAAAAGGTAATGATTGTCGGCGGTGGTAATGTGGCCATAGATGCGGCAAGATGCGCAAAAAGAACCGGCAGTGCAGACGTTTCCATTATTTATCGGCGAACAAGGGATGAGATGCCGGCCTATGAGGAAGAAATTATTGGTGCCCTTGAGGAGAACATTGAAATTTTTACCCTGACAGCACCCATGAAAATTATCAGCAAAGAGGGAAAGATTACAGGGATAGAATGTATCAAGAATGAACTGGGTGAAGAGGATGATTCCGGGCGACGACGTCCGGTAAATATTCCCGGCTCTGAATTTATTATTGAATGCGATACCCTTATTCCGGCCATTGGGCAGAAAACCGATCTGTCCTGGGCGGGTGCCATGCCGGGTCTTGAGATTACAAACTACAATCGTATAAAAACCCACCCTATTACCCTTCAGACATCTCTTGATAATGTGTTTGCCGGGGGGGATATGGTAACCGGCCCTGCCACTGTTATTGAGGCCATTGCCCAGGGAAGAAAGGCCTCGGTTGGAATTGACAATTATATAAATAAAATTGAAACAGACCAAATTGAATCGAATCGGGTTGAAATGAATCAGTCTGAGTCAGATCAATATGGTAATGAGACAGGAAAGGGGCTGAATGGTGAAGTTTATGCCGACATCCCCATAAACACAATGGTTGAAGAAAGAGCCTGTGTTCAATTCCTTGATCCGGGAAAAAGGGTTCAGTCTTATGATGAAGTTGAATCAACACTCACGGAAGAGCAGGCGTTAAAGGAAGCCCAAAGATGTCTGAATTGTGCGACCTGTTGCGAGTGTATGGAATGTGTGTCCGTATGTGAAGCAAAAGCTATTGATCATTCAATGAAAGAAGAGACCATACAGATCGCTGCCGGCAGTATTATTCTTGCCACTGGCTACGACACCCTGGAACCCACACCTCTGAAACAATTCGGGTATGGAAAGTATGCCAATGTATTCTCTGCCCTGGAGTTTGAGCGTCTCAGCAATGCTACTGGCCCCACCGGAGGCAAGATCCTTATCCGCGATGAACATAATGAGTTTACAAAACAGCCTGAA
>Ga0164318_10003114_pt1 | contig 15633 bp, 11 predicted proteins | sample GuaBasSedimGuay9_FD_113734 | JGI IMG/M metagenome (GOLD analysis project Ga0164318, IMG submission 113734) | Subseafloor sediment microbial communities from Guaymas Basin, Gulf of California, Mexico - Guay9, Core 4571-4, 0-3 cm | ecosystem: Environmental > Aquatic > Marine > Hydrothermal vents...
GACGGATATTTCACATTTGTAATAACCGAGGATGCTGATATAACAATTACAATCTACACAATTACGGGCAGAAAGATAAGGACAATAACAAAAAGTGCATGTTCAGCTGGTTATAATCAAATCTATTGGAATGGTAAAGATGGTGATGATGATGACATAGCCAATAATACCTATTTTTATAAGATCAAGGCGAAACAGCTTACCAACAAAAAGATCACTGAAGAGATCGGAAAAGTAATAATTTTAAAGTAAACTATAGAAATTTAATTAACAGAAAAGTAGAATATTGACAAGAAAAGGGCTGACAATTTTTTTGTTTATCTTTATAGGAATAAGTAATTATATATTATTTTTATTATTTAAAGAATTGTTATGTAATTTTATATTTAATATTTTTAAATATTAATTGAAAAAAATAGATGAAAATAAGATAAATGTCGGGGGAAATATGAAGAATATTCGAAATATCGCTCTGGTCGGTTCCAGTGGTGCCGGAAAAACAAGTTTGGCAGAGCAAATGCTTTTTAATTCCAAAGCTACAACCAGAGTTGGTAAAGTGGATGATGGAAATACAGTAATGGATTTCAGTGCTGAAGAAATCGAAAAAGGCATGTCTATGACACTTGGGGTAGCAAATTTCAATTGGAAAAATACTAAAGTAAATATTCTGGATACTCCCGGATATGTAGATTTTTCTGGAGAACAAATTGCTGCTGCAACTGCTGTTGAAAATTTATTGTTTGTGGTTAATGCCGCAGCTGGATTTGAAGTTGGACTGGAACAATCGATCGAACTTCTGGAAGACAAGAAATTGGCAAAAGCAATTATTGTGAATAGAATGGATAATGAAGGCGCTGATTTTAATAAAGCATTAGAATTGATCAAAGAAAATACGAGTATGGTTCCCGTACCAGTATTTTTGCCAATCGGAAGTGAGCACAAATTTACTGGTGTTGTAGATATCATAAAAGGTAAAGCTTTCATCGATGGCAAAGTAGCAGATATTCCGGCCGATATGGCCGACCTTGTAGAAGAAAGCCGCATGGTTTTAATGGAATCTGTTGCAGAGAGCGATGATGATCTTTTAGAAAAATATTTTGAAGCTGGAGAACTCACAGACGAAGAACTCTCTAAGGGTATTAAAAGCGCAATTATTGCTGGAACAGTGATTCCTGCATTTGCCTGCTCTGCAACTCAAAATATTGCAGTTGATGCAATTCTAAATGCAATAGTAGAATATTTACCTTCTCCTGCAGACATGAATGAACTTGCAATTATAGAAGGTGATGAAGAGAAAACAGTTGTTGTATCCGAAGACGGAAACTTAATTGCTTTTATTTTCAAATCTTTTTCAGATCCCAATGTTGGTGATATTGCCTATGTTCGAGTATTCTCAGGTACAATTCATTCAGGCTTGGATGTATTTGTTCCAGAAAAAGACAGTAAAGATAGAATTGGTAATATCAACACAGTTATTGGAAAGAACAGAAAAGATATTTCAGATCTGAAAGCCGGTGATATTGGTGGGCTTGTGAAGATCAAAGTTGCTCGTGGTTTTGATTCAATTGTAAAAGCTGGAACGGAAGTTAAATTTCCAAAACCCGAACTTCCTTCATCGGTTTACTGGCAGGCAATAAAAGCAGAAAATCAGAGTGATGAAGATAAAATTGGCAGCTCACTGAATAAACTTCTGGAAGAAGATCCTACAATTTCTATCAGTATGAATGCCGAAACAAATGAAAATGTTATTTCTGGAATTGGAGAGCAGCAGATCGGTTTGATCAAAAAGAAACTTAAATCTCGCTACAAAATTGAATGTAATTTGAAAACACCATCTGTTCCTTATCGTGAAACTATTCGCGGTAGTGCCGACGTAAGCTATAAACACAAAAAACAATCTGGTGGAAAAGGCCAATATGGTGAAGTTTATTTCCGTGTGAAACCAAAACCTCGTGGTGAAGGTTTTGAATTTATTAATTCTGTAGTTGGTGGAACAATTCCCAGTAAATTTATACCCGCTATTGAGAAAGGTTTGAACGAGATTCTGGTTGAAGGAATCATTTCAGGAAATCCCATTGTTGATCTTAGTGTAGAAGTATATTATGGAAGTTATCATGATGTAGATTCATCTGAAATGGCATTCAAAATTGCAACCTGGCAATGTTTGAAAAAAGCCTTTGAAGTAGCGAAACCAATTTTGCTGGAACCTGTTTATGAAGCAAAGATTATAATTCCAGATGAATACATGGGTGATGTGATGGGTGATGTTTCAACTCGACGTGGAAAAATACTTGGTATGGAACAGAAAGGTAATAAACAAATTTTAAATGCCCAGATGCCTTTAGCTGAATTGTTCAATTACTATCCTGCACTTAAATCTCTTACTCAGGGTAGAGGAAAGTTTACTCAGAAGTTCTCTCACTATGAGAAAGTTCCAGATGAAGTGGCTGCTAAAGTTATTGCAGAGGCTAATAAGAAAGACGAATAATTTTTTTACACACATTTAAAGCCCTGCTCGCAGGGCTTTTGTGTAGTTAAAAGCAAAGTTTTTTGGAGGATTAATGTCTGGTCATAGTAAATGGAGTTCCATTAAACATAAAAAAGGTGCTGCTGATGCCAAACGCGGTAAAATATTTACCCGTATTGTTCGTGAAATAATTGTTGCAGCTCGAGATGGCGGAGGTGATGCAGATGCAAATCCTCGTTTGAGATTAGCTATCTCTACAGCGCGTGCTGCCAATATGCCTAATTCCAACATCGAAAAAGCTATTAAAAAAGGTACAGGTGAGATCGAAGGTGTAACTTACGATAATTTTGTATATGAAGGTTATGGACATGGCGGTGTTGCTATTATTGTTGAAACACTTACTGATAATAAGCAGAGAACAGTTTCAGAAGTTAGGCACTGTTTTTCAAAATCCGGAGGATCCCTGGCTGAAAATGGAGCAGTTTCCTGGATGTTTGAACAAAAAGGTTTAATTGAAATTCCTAAAGCAGAACTTGATGAAGATGAAGTTATGATGGAAGTGCTGGATGCAGGTGCAGATGACTTTCAAGTTGCTGAAGAAAATTTTGAAGTTTATACTGAGTATTCGGAACTGCATAATGTTTTGAAGAAGTTAGAAGAAAAGGGATTTGAGATTGCTAAAGCTGAATTGACGAGAATTCCCAAAAATTATGTTAATGCGGATGAAGTAGCAGGAAAATTATTGAAGTTACTCGATAATTTGGAAGATCTTGATGATGTTCAAAAAGTTTATGCAAACTTTGAGATCTCTGATGATGTAATGGAAAAATTATCTCAAGAGTAGGAAACTAAAGAATGATTAATACCCGAATTTGGGGTAACTAAAACATTCTGGAGATTTATTGATAATCTTAGGAATTGATCCCGGCAGTATAAATTGCGGTTACGGTATCCTTCAAATTGAAAAAAGAAGAATTGTTGCTGCAGGATGCGATGTTGTTCAGGTGAAACCAACCTTGAGTTTACCAGTTCGATTACAAAAGATTTATGATGAAATTTCGAAAATTGTTGCTGAATATAATCCAGATATCGCTGCTGTTGAATCTATTTTTTATGATAAAAATATTAAATCTGCCTTTACTCTGGGACATGCCAGAGGAGTAATATTACTCAGTTTGGCCAAAGCTGGAATCCCAATTGAAGAATATTCTCCGCGAGAGGTAAAAAAATCTGTCGTCGGAAATGGCAATGCTTCCAAAGAACAAGTGGAATACATGGTTAAGAAAATTATCAATTTAAAGAAAAGTCCGAAAACTCAGGATGCAACTGATGCTTTGGCTGTTGCACTTTGCCAATTCAATAAAGAACGATTCAGGATGTAATTTATAAAAAAATCTGAATAGGATGTGATATTATGATAGCATTTCTTAATGGAATTCTCAAAAAAAAGGAACCTGTCCATACGATCATTGAATGTGGTGGCGTAGGTTATGAAGTAAATATTCCACTTAGTACGTTTGATAAATTACCTGAGCAGGGAACCAACGTTGAGCTTCATATTCACTACTCTTTTAACGAAATGGATGGTGTGCGTTTATTTGGATTTTATAGTTTAGAAGAAAAAGAATTGTTTCGGCATCTTATCAATATTTCCAAGATCGGTCCCAAATTAGCTCTTGCGATCTTGTCTGGATTACCATTGCAGGATTTAGTTAGAGCAATTCAGATGGGAGATGTAGGCTTGATCTCAACCATTCCCGGAATTGGAAAAAAATCTGCAGAAAGACTAATAATTGAGCTGAAAGATAAAGTTGGAAATATTGGTTTACAAGATTCAATTCTACCTTCAGATTTTAGCGGATCCGATATTTTTCAGGAAGCAGAATCTGCATTAGTAACACTTGGATATAAACAATTTGAGGTGAGGAAAGCCATCTCAAAACTTATTAAAGAAAATGAATTTACCAGTTCAGAAGAAGTGGTAAAAGCTACTATTAAAGCATTATATAAAAGAAGAAAAGTATAATACAAAATTGATTTTTCAGGAAAGTTAATGATCGATGTACGCTTAGAAGCATATAAAATAATTCATAAAGTATTGGCAAAAAATGTTTTTTCCGATAAACTTCTAGCCCGAATGGCAAAAAGATTAAAAGCTGCCGATTCTGACGCAAACCTTTTGTATATGCTTGTAAAAGGTGTAATTAAGATGCATCACAATCTGGATTATATTGCCAGGCAATATACAGAACCAAAGAGATTTAATAATACTCCTCAAAAATTTAAACTGTTACTTTATATGGGCTTATATCAATTGAAATATTGCGACAATATCCCCGATCATGCTGCTATCAATGAAACTGTAGCTCTGGCTAAAAAAATGTTTGGGAATAATATTGCCAATTTCATCAATGCTACCTTACGATCCTATCAGAGAAATCCTGAAATTACCTATCCTGAAGATATGGGTGAGAATCTGGCTTGCCGCTATTCTTTTGATAATCATATTATTACTGACTGGCTGGATTATTGGGGAGAGGAGAATACAGAAAAGTTATGCGAATATTATAACAAAGTTCCTCGACTGAATGTCAGAGTTAATACATTAGCCACAGATCGGAAGCGGCTAATTGATTATTTTGAACGTCGTGGTATTCTAGTAGAAGAGAGCACCGTTTCTGAAAATATGCTTGTAACTGATATGGTGCAAGAAGTTTTGAATGATGTTGCTTTTCAAGAAGGCTATTTCTCTATTCAGGATGCATCAGCGGCCTTGGTGGTGGAATTAATGCAGCCAAAAATGAATGAATCTATCCTGGATCTTTTTGCTGCACCTGGTGGAAAAGCTACTTATATCTCGGAATTAATGTGTAATTCCGGTGAATTGATCGCTGTTGATAAATTTCCCAACAAAGTAAAAAAGATAAAACAATCTATGGAACGACTAAAGATCAATAACAGCAATCTGCATTCTTCAGATGCCTTTACATATGGGCCTGTAGCTCCTGCATTCGATAGAGTTTTATTGGATGTTCCCTGTAGCGGCTGGGGAGTATTTCAAAAGAAAGCAGAGCTTCGCTGGCAGTTAAATCAAGATGTTCCAAAACTTATAAAACTACAGGAAAATGCTTTGAAATTGGGAGCCTCATTTACTAAGCCAGGCGGATTTTTAATTTATAGCACTTGTACTTTGAATAAAAAGGAAAATGAAACTCAAATTGAAAAATTTCTTGCAAGAAATAAGAGCTTTAAACTTATTCCCGCAAGTAAATATATTGATAAAGATTTTACAGAAAATGGGTATTTGAAAACATTGCCCTTCGTTCATAATATGGATGGAGCTTTTGCAGCTAAAATGCAAAAAGCAGAATGAATATAATTTATTACAGAGCTGAAAATAAGGGGTTTTGAATGAAGAATGTTGGCTCGATATTGATATCAATTGGTTTGTTGATAGTTATTTTCCTAATAGGATTCTTCCTGTTTAACGTTGTAATGAAAATTGCTGTAGGACATGGAGATGAGGTAAATGTTCCTGATCTTTCTAACACAGATTTTAATGTAGCGGTGAAGATATGCGAAAGCAATAAATTATACCTGGAACAAGTAGAAGTTGTAAATAACGATGATGTAGAGAAAGGTAAGATCATTTCTCAAAATCCGCATCCAGGCATTAAAACAAAGAAATTTAGAACTGTGGAAGTTGTCGTGAGTAATGGACCGGAAATGGTGCGAATACCTTTTTTGTATAATTTAAGTGCCAGAGAGGCCAAATTGAAGCTGGAAAATGCTGGTTTACAAATTGGTGAGAAGATCTACCGATACTCTGATGATGTTGATAAAAACAAGGTTGTTTACTCTCAACCGGTTGCTGATGAATTGATCGCTAAAAGAAGTCCCGTAGACGTAATAATCAGCTTGGGAAGTTATACACCATCTTCTTCTGAAAATAAGTGGAAAAACCTCTTGGATGATTGATGTAGACGTGCAGAAACAGTAGCGATATGAACTTTTTTTCCGCCTTTATTAAGGCGGATTTTTTTTATCGAAAAATAAAGTGCTTGTAAATGCATGTAATACAAGAAGATAAGAGTTTGTGTTAGACTGCTTGAATTTATTGCAGATTGTAGCTAACTTTTTGCAAATAAAATAGTTGACACATATTTCACTTAAAAACATATAGTCATATATAATATATTACTAAAATAGAGAGGTGAAACTTATGACTGATCAGAATTATACAGCTAAGAACATTAAGGTTCTAAAAGGTCTTGAAGCTGTGAGAAAACGTCCTGCAATGTATATTGGGGGAACCAGTGAAAGAGGTTTGCATCACCTTGTGTTTGAGGTGGTGGATAATAGTATCGACGAGGCCATGGCTGGTGTATGCGATGAAATCAAAGTTATTATTAAAGAAGATGGATATGTATCGGTAGAAGATAATGGCCGAGGTATACCCGTGGAAATGCACAAAGCTGAGGGAATTCCTGCAGTACAGGTTGTAATGACCGTGCTTCACGCAGGTGGAAAGTTTGATGATAAATCTTATAAGGTATCAGGTGGTTTGCATGGAGTAGGTGTTTCTGTGGTTAATGCCCTTTCCAAGCATCTGGAAGTAGAGATACATAAAGACGGAAAGATCTATCATCAGGATTATGCAACTGGTATACCATTAAAAAAACTTGAAATGCGTGGAACAACAAAAAAGCGCGGCACTATTGTCACCTTTAAACCGGATGATACGATTTTTGAAACTGTCGATTTTAGTTTTGACTATTTATCGGTAAGGCTGAGAGAACTGGCATTTTTAAATAGAGGTATCAAAATCATCCTGAAAGACGAGAAATCTGGGAAAGCGCATAACTTTGAATATGCGGGTGGAATAAACTCATTTGTCGAATATTTGAATGAAAATAAAAAAATCCTGTTCGTTGAACCAATTTACATAAGTGGAGAAAGAGAAGGGACAGAATTTGAAGTTGCCATTCAATACAACGAAGGATTCCAGGAAACGATTTTCAGTTTCGCCAATAATATCAATACGATAGAAGGTGGAACTCATCTCAGTGGTTTCAAATCTGCTCTCACCAGGGCAGTGAATACTTATATCAAGAATGCTAATATTCTGAAGAATGAAAAGATCTCACCAGGTGGAAGTGACATCAGGGAAGGTATTACAGCTATAATCAGTGTGAAACTAAGTGAACCACAATTCGAAGGACAAACCAAAACAAAACTGCAGAACAGTGATATTGAAGGAATAGTTAACTCTATAGTTTATGAGAAACTTATGGAGTTTTTTGAAGAACATCCTGCCGAAGCTAAGAATATTTCTATGAAAGCAATTCTGGGAGCACGCTCTCGAGAAGCAGCCAGGAAAGCTAGAGAGTTAACTCGCAGAAAATCTGTACTGGAAAGCGGCAGTCTTCCAGGTAAATTAGCAGACTGCTCAATTCAAGATCCCTCCCAAACAGAGATATTTCTGGTGGAGGGAGATTCGGCTGGAGGTTCTGCAAAAATGGGTAGAGATAGAACTTTCCAGGCAATTCTTCCTTTATGGGGAAAAATGCTGAATACAGAAAAAGCACGAATAGATAAGGTATTGAACAATGATAAAATTCAACCTGTAATACTTGCACTTGGTGCAGGTATTGGTGAAGAATTTGATCTTAACAAATTGCGTTATAATAAAATCGTGATTATGGCAGATGCCGATGTTGACGGCCAGCACATTGCTACTTTGTTGTTAACCTTTTTCTTCCGCTATATGCGGCCTTTAGTGGAATATGGTCATGTTTACATTGCCAAACCGCCCTTATTCCTTTTACGAAAAGGTAGAAGCAAACGTTATGTATATACGATGGCAGAAAGGGATGAACTCTTAAAAGAGTGGGGCTCAAAAGGTATTCATGTGCAGCGCTATAAAGGACTGGGCGAGATGAATGCAGACCAGTTGTGGGAAACTACTCTGGATCCCGAGAAAAGAATCCTTACATCTGTAAGAATCGATGATGCAATCGAAGCAGATAGAATGTTTACAATTTTGATGGGTGACGATGTTGCTCCTCGTCGTGAGTTTATCGAGGCAAACGCAAAATATGCTGAGATTGATGTGTAGGTGGAGGAAATAAAAATGATAATTGATAGAATTGGAGGACAATACTAATGATACATGATAGATCTAGAATAGAACTTATGGAAATCGAAGATGTGTTAAAAAAATCATACCTAGAATACTCCATGAGTGTAATTGTTGCAAGAGCTTTGCCCGATGTACGTGATGGATTAAAACCTTCTCAGCGTAGAATTCTATATGCAATGAACGAATTGAATCTAACTCCGGGCAGAGGTTTTAGAAAGTGTGCAAAAATTGCCGGTGATACTTCTGGTAACTACCACCCGCACGGTGAGCAGGTTATCTATCCAACTTTAGTTAGGATGGCTCAACCATGGAGTTTGCGTTACATGCTGGTCGACGGACAGGGAAACTTTGGTTCCCAAGATGGTGATCCCCCTGCTGCTATGCGATATACAGAAGCCAGACTGCAAAAGACTTCTGTTGATCTTATGGATGATCTGGATAAGGAGACAGTAGATTTTAAAACAAACTATGATGATACAAGAAAGGAACCTACAGTTTTTCCTTCAAAATTTCCAAATTTAATTGTAAATGGTTCTTCCGGTATTGCTGTTGGTATGGCTACAAACATGGCTCCGCATAACGTGGGAGAAGTTTGTGATGGAATTATTGCTTATATCGAAAATCCCGAAATCGAACCGATTGAATTGAATCAATATATCAAAGGTCCGGATTTTCCAACCGGTGGTTATATTATAGGCAGACAAGGGATTAGTGATTACTTCCAAACAGGGAATGGTCGCGTTGTAATGCGTGGGAAAGCCAGTATCGAAACAAAGAACAACGGTGCTGAAATGATCGTGATCACCGAAATTCCTTATATGCTGAACAAAACTCTACTTATTGATAAGATCGTAAGTTTAGTAAAAGAAAAGAAAGTTGAAGGGATCAGCGATATTCGAGATGAATCCGGTCGTCAGGGAATGAGACTGGTAATTACAATAAAACGAAATGCTGAAGGTAGCGCTGTCCTGAATAAATTATACAAATATTCTCAATTACAGGGTAGTTTCAGTGTAAACAACAGAGCCTTAGTTGGGGGAATTCCAAAAGTACTGAATATAAAAGATATGATCAGTAATTTCGTTGAATTCCGACATGAAGTAGTTGTTCGACGCACTCAGTTTGAATTGAAAAATGCTGAACATCGCCTTCACATTCTGGAAGGTTACCGTATTGCTCTCGATAACATTGATGCTATCATAGCCACAATCAGAGCATCCAAGAATACACAGGAAGCCAGCAGTAATTTAATGGAAAAATTCAGTCTTTCCGAAATCCAGGCAAAAGCAATCTTGGAAATGAGATTACAAAAACTTACCGGTTTGGAAAGAGAGAAAGTAGAAAATGAATATAACGAAATTGTTAAGACTGTAAAGAAACTGAAAGGAATCTTGGAAAGCCGTACTAAACGTATGAATATCATCAAAAAAGAAGTAGGTGAGATTAAAGCTAAATATGCTGATGATCGTCGTACAATTATATTGGACGGAAATGCAGATATCGATACCGAAGATATGATCGCAGACGAAGAAATGGTTGTTACAATTTCTCACAGCGGATACATAAAAAGACTTCCAATTCATACATATCGAAAGCAGGGTCGCGGCGGAAAAGGTCTTTCCGGCTCAAATTTAAAAGAAGAAGATTTTACAGAGAATATTTTTGTAGCCTCTACTCATGCTTATATATTATTCTTTACTAATCATGGCAAATGCTATTGGCTTAAAGTTCATCGCATTCCGAATGTAGGAAGGCTGGCTCGAGGGAAAGCGATAGTAAACTTGCTTCAACTGGAAAAAGAGGAAAAGATTGAGGCCTTTGTAACAGTTCGAGATTTTGACCAACCTCACTATGTAACAATGGTTACAAAGAAAGGAACTATCAAAAAATCTGAATTGAATGCCTTCTCACGTCCCAGGGTTAATGGTATCATTGCCATAAAACTATTAGAGGGAGATCAGCTGATCGATGCTCAGATCACAGAAGGTGACAACGATATAATCCTTGCAACATCCAATGGGTACGCCAACCGCTTCCATGAAACTGATGCCAGATCAATGGGTAGAAACTCCCAGGGTGTTCGTGGAATCAGCTTACGCGGCAACGATGAAGTTGTGGCTATGGTTGTAGTGAAACGGGAAGGAACTTTGTTAGCGATCAGTGCAAATGGCTATGGAAAACGCTCTGAAATAAGCAGCTATAAGGTAACTAAACGTGGCTCAAAAGGAGTTATCACACTTAAGACAACTGAGCGAAATGGTAAACTTATTGCTCTTTTGGAAGTTGTTGATAACGACGATCTTATGATTGTGACTAAAGAAGGAATGATCATTCGACAAGCAGTAGATAAAATATCTGTGATAGGTAGAAATACACAGGGTGTTAAGCTTATCGAACTGAATAAAAAAGATCAAGTATTTGATATTGCCAGAATCATTGCTGATGATGAAGAGGAAGAAATTCCAGAAGATAATGGTTCAGAATCAGCTGAAAATGGTGAAGGAGCAACTGAAGTTACTGGTACAAAAGAAATAAAAGAATCTTCTGGTGAGGAAGTGGTTGCTGAAAAAGAAGAATCCATTCCGGAAGAAGCTGACTTATCTAAAAATCCAGCAGTTGAAGAAAATACTGAAATTGATGAAGAAGTAACCAGTGATAAAGAAGAAAAAAAAACAGATGAAGAACTTGAACTCGATTTTGGCCTTGACGACTAAATAGATACGTTTAGTTTTTCGTTTCGAAAGTAAAGGCGACACTTTCTGTCGCCTTTGCTTATATCCAAAGAAAGGAAGAAAACAATGTCAAAAAAAATGATTTATCTGCTATCTATGATCATGGTAATTTTTTCTCTGGTATCTTGTACTATTAAATACCTGCCGATACCAACCCAGCACATTGTGATCAGTGATGACTTTGCAGTAGTAAAAGAAACAGATTTTACTTTTGCCGTTGAAAACCAGTATTGGATCAAAAATCCCCAGAATCTCACAGATTATTTCACTACTTTTTACATTTCCGTAAAAAACAGAACCAGCGAAAAAATGAATATTGAGCTGGGTGATGTAGTTCTTCTAGATGAAAATGGCAATCAGTATGATGCAGTAACTATCGATTATATAGAGCAGATGCTTCTTCCTAAACAATTGGAATATCTCATTATAAACACTATCGAAGATGATAACAATATAAAAACCTCATCTGAAGATACTCTGAGGGAAAAACAAGACAGACTGGAAGAATGGCGCGAAGCCAAACAAAATCTGCTAACCTATTCATTTCACTTTGGCAATATACTACCAAGTGCAAAAAAATCCGGGTTCATCTTCTTCCCGAAATTACCTGCAAAAAATAATAAATGCAAAGTAATATTTCGCAATCGCGATGTCGAATTTATTCGAAGTGATGTAAAGCCAAAAGAATAACTCGAAAAAGTGAATAAAGTTATTTGCATAATTGTGAGTATTCTTAGTTCAACTTAGAATCAATGTGTAATAAATAATGTCAAAGATCAAGAACAAATCTGCTGAAAAATCCAGCATTGCAGCCGTGGGAGTTATTACAGGTGGAATTGCTGTTGGCCTTACAATCTTCATGTCTGCCACAGCTAATTCCCTGGCTTTATGGGCAGATTGTGCTGCTACAATTCTAGATTTCATCGCTGTTTTCATTGCCTGGCAGGGTTTTAAAAAAGTCGAATCAAAATCTACTGAATTCTTCAACTACGGTTATGGGAAATTTGAAAGTTTTTCCAGTTTAGGAATGGCTGTTCTAATGGTCGTATCTTTCTTCTGCATAATGACGGTAGCTGTTATACGATTCGAAAATCCAGTTCCCGTAGCTGGTGTTGGCGTGATCATCGGTATTGGTGCTCATCTCATTTTTGGTGTAGTTAATGGGAACCTTTTTTTTAAAAGCCTGCAATTGGAAAGAAAGGATAAATCAGCTTTGATCTCAGCTCAGCGCAGGATCTATCTGGTAAAATTCAGTGCCAATGTTATTATGTTTGTTTCTCTTATTTCATCCTATTTCTTGCATCAATTCAAATGGGCAATGTATGCCGACCCAGTGGCAGCAACCATAATAGCTTTGATGATCCTGGCCAGTGCTACCAAGATTTTCCGATATTCTACACGTGACCTTCTGGATTATGCTTTGGAAGAACAATCTCAACTTCTAATTTTACGATCTTTGGCTCATCATTTCGATCAATATGAGGATATACAAAACATCAGAACTCGTGTTTCTGGCGGGAAAATCTATGTGGAATTATTCCTGGAATTTGATGGTGAGCTTAAGCATTCAGAAGTAATGAACTCAGCTGTATCCATTCAAAAGGAGATTATCGATCTTCTGAAATGTGATGAAGTATTGATAATACCGGTAAAGGAAAAATAGCCGTCATTCCTGTGTGATCAGGAATCCATGAATGAAAAATCCCCGATCGAAGTCGGAAATGACAGTATAACATTAATATTCTTTTAAAGCTTATCCACTTGCTCTTCATGTGAAGAAATGAATTCTACATAATTGGGTGTTTTTCAGGAAACATAATATTTCCTGTCATTGAGAGATATGCTTCATGTTGAAACAGACGAAGCAATCTCTTTGTTTATCAAATGATTAGAGTTTGAGATTGCTCCGGCAGCTGCCGGCTTTATTCTCGCAAACAAGATGTTTGCGTTACACTACCGAAACGATTGACAAATTATGCTTCACATTAAATCTCGCATTTCTAATAAATTATAAAGGATTTTTGGTATGTTAGATTTTATCAGAAATGAAAAGAGAACCCATTTTGCAGGAAGATTGAATAAGCAGAATGCGGGAGAAAAAGTAACAGTTATGGGTTGGGTCCATCGACGACGAGATCTGGGTGGACTGATCTTTATTGATCTGCGGGATGTGACCGGATTTGTGCAGGTTGTTTTCAAACCAGAATTGGAAGATGTACACCGGAAAGCCGGCAAACTGCGGAATGAATATGTAATTGCCATAACTGGTAATGTAGTTCTGCGAGATGCTGCCAATATTAATAAAAATCTGCCTACAGGTGAGATCGAGATCGAAGTAGAAAGTCTGCTGTTCCTCAATGACTCCGAACCGCTGCCTGTTCAAATAAATGAAAATGTATTAGCTGAAGAAGATCTGCGCTTGAAATATAGATACCTGGATTTAAGAAGAGAAAAACTCAGGAAGATAATTCTGCTTCGCCATGAGATCGTTTTTGCCATTCGCGAATTTCTAACCAGGCAAAATTTCTATGAAATCGAAACACCAATGTTGATGAAAAGTACTCCGGAAGGTGCACGAGACTATCTGGTTCCAAGCAGAGTGCATAAAGGCAAATTCTTTGCGTTACCGCAATCTCCACAGATATATAAACAACTGCTGATGATCAGTGGTTACGACCGTTATTTTCAGATTGCACGCTGTTTTCGAGATGAAGATCTTCGTGCTGATAGGCAACCGGAATTCACCCAGCTCGACCTGGAAATGAGTTTTGTAACTCAGGAAGAGATCTTTCATTTAAATGAAGAACTCTTTAAGTATATCTTTAAAAAGACAATTGATATTGATCTTGAGACTCCATTTCCCAGATTAACCTATAATGAAGCGTTGAATCGTTTTGGAATTGATAAACCGGATATGAGATTTGGAATGGAATTGATCGATCTTTCTGATATTTTAAAAGAATCAGAATTCAAGGTTTTTTCTGGAGCACTTAGTGCGGGTGGATGTGTACGTTGTGTAGTAGCAAAAGGTTGTGCCGGATATTCCCGAAAACAGATCGATAGACTTACTGATATTGCTAAACATCTGGGTGGAAAAGGTCTGGCTTTCTGCAAGGTGGAAGAAGGATCTTTAACAGCTGGAATCTCCAAATTCCTTTCTGACGAAGAGATAAAAAATATTTTGAAATCAACTGAAGCCGAAGCTGGAGATTTAATTCTATTTGCTGCAGATACAAACAAGATCGTTTTCAAAGTACTGGCAGAAATTCGAAATCATTTTGGTCGTGAACTTGAACTGTATGATGAAAATTCACACAGTTTTGTATGGATCACAGATTTTCCAATGTTTGAATATGATGATGAAAATGAGCGTTGGGAAACAGCTCATCATATGTTCACTCTGCCTAAAGAAGAACATCTTAAATATTTTGAAACAGGTGAATATGAGAAGATCGAGGGTCAGCTCTATGATCTGGTTTGCAACGGGATGGAACTTTCTTCCGGCAGTATTCGCTGCCATCGACTGGACATCCAGAAAAAGATCTTTGATGTACTTGGATTCAGCGAAGAAGAGTTGGAAGAGAAATTTGGTTTTTTCTTGAATGCGCTTCGCTATGGTACACCTCCACATGGAGGAATTGCACCTGGCATCGATAGAATCGTAATGATAATGAGTGGAGCCGAATCGATCCGTGATGTGATCGCTTTCCCGAAAACTCTGCAAGCTGCTGATCTGATGAGTCAATCACCTTCGGTAGTTGCAAAAGGGCAACTTGATGAGCTTGGCATAAAATTAACTGAAACTGATAAAGAAAAATAATATATGAGCCTGCCAGAGTAAAAACTATTAGGCTTACAAACTCATGAAAAAAGTTGCTGCCATTACCTTCGGATGCAAAGTCAATCAATATGAAACTTCCTGCATTTTAGACGGATTCGCTCAACACAATTACAAGATTACGAATTTCAGTGAAAAAGCTGATGTTTATATAATTAATTCCTGCACAGTAACCAATCGCACCGATTACAAAAGCAGGAATGCAGTCCGCAAAGCCTTAGCACAAAAAGCTACAAATCCAAACGTAAAAGTTATCATTACAGGCTGTTATTCACAAAGGAATCGTGAAAAAATTCTTGAACTCGGGCCAGTTGATTTGATAGCTGACAACAATGAAAAAAGCAAAATCTATCAGTTTATTGAAAACTCAAACTTACCGGTTTCACATGATAAAACAGAATTTGATGAACTCTTCACAACCCGGATGATCGATCATACCAGAGCCTTTATTAAA
>Ga0164318_10003115_pt1 | contig 15633 bp, 14 predicted proteins | sample GuaBasSedimGuay9_FD_113734 | JGI IMG/M metagenome (GOLD analysis project Ga0164318, IMG submission 113734) | Subseafloor sediment microbial communities from Guaymas Basin, Gulf of California, Mexico - Guay9, Core 4571-4, 0-3 cm | ecosystem: Environmental > Aquatic > Marine > Hydrothermal vents...
GCCGAGCCATAAAAAGCTCAAGTTTATTCAGGAAGAGCCTGGTGCGTCAAATTTTAAAGGAAAGGAGGTGTTTTATATGCCTGGATTTGATGGAACAGGACCCGCGGGAATGGGTTCTATGACAGGGCGAGGGCAAGGATTCTGCAATCCTTCCCGGAGTGCTTATGGTCCAAGACCGATATTGAGGCGCGGATATAGAAGCTATGGACAGGGCTTTGGTCGTGGCTTTAGAACCGGTTTTGGCCAAGGGCGGGGCTACGGAAGAGGTCTTGGCCGGTATGGAGTTTACCCTCCCACCGAGAGAGAGTATGGCCCAGCTTACTATGCCCCTTATGAGAATCCTTACGCCATGAAACCCGAAGATGAGGTTAATGTACTCAAGGGTGAAGCCAATGCCGTGAAGAAAGAACTCGATGCCATAAATAAACGCATTAAAGAAATCGAGTCGGTATCTTCTGAAAAATAATGTTGATTAAAATGGTTTTCGGGCCTCCGGATTTGTTTCAAAGTTTATTTTTACCGGAGGTCCGGGATACCATTTGGCTGTTTTTATCAACCGCCGATCCGGTTCATCTGAGGAACACATTTTCGAGGAAAACACTTCAGCAGTCCGTGTTCCTTGGGTTTGTTTTTAATAGCGAACTCAATTAGTTGCAGGATATAGTCATCTTCTTTTTTCTGTCTTAGAGGTGTTTTAAGATCAATCTCCTGATCCGAAAAAAGACAGCCCCTAAGATGCCCTTCAGGGGTCAACCGCAATCGATTACAATGATCACAAAAATGATGACTCAGGGCGCTAATCAGCCCAATCTCCCCTTGCCAGCCTTTAATTTTAAATCGTTGGGCAGGGCCATCAAAGGGGTTGGATTCCACAGGTCTCAAGTCTCCGAGAGATTGGATCAGGCGATAAATTTCATCTGCAGACACAAATCGTTCGGCACTCCACGTGTTTTGGTTACCTACAGGCATAAGCTCAATAAAACGAATATGATAAGGCTTTTTTACGGCCAGATCGGTAAAATCCAATATTTCATCATCGTTGATTCCTTTTATCGCTACCACATTAATTTTAATGGGTTTAAATCCAACATGTTCCGCCTCCTCAAGACCCTCCCACACCCGTTCAAAATAGTCTCTTCCTGTAATTCGATAAAATCGCTCGGGCTTAAGAGAATCCAGACTCACATTGATCCGACAGATACCACAATTTTTGATGTCGGCAGCAAAACTTTTAAGCAGTACCCCGTTGGTAGTCAGACTGATTTCCTCCAGTCCTTCTATCTTACAAAGCATTTCAAGAAAATTTGTAACTTCCTTTCGTACCAGTGGTTCTCCCCCGGTGACCCTGACTTTACGAATACCTTTGTAAACACAAAGCCTGACGATACGAAGCATCTCTTCATAGCTGAGTATCTCCCGATGCGGGATAAATTGCACTCCCAGTTCCGGCATACAGTAGATGCATCTTAAATTGCAGCGATCCGTAATAGAAAGTCGTAAGTAATTGATGACTCTGTGGTTGTTATCCAGCAATGGAAAGTCTCCGGGAATTTTGACGGACATAATCCGTATTATCAAAAAAGGATCAATTTGGCTTGTCTTTTTCAAGCATGACAAATTGGCCGTCTAAAAAATCGATGGTTTGAATACTACCCTCTATGAACCTCTTTTCCCCGAACAAATTGATAAACCAAAAGCCATGGCCCTCAGCCTCTATACGAGCTACGTCTTTCATAATTTGATTTTGCTCATTCCCTGAACTCATATACACGGTGCTCAAGCACATCTTCTTCTCCTAATTTGTATCTCAGTTTTCTGCCAGCAGATCATTAATTCATATCTCAAGACATTGTACCAGATTTTCCCATATGTTTTTGACCGCCTCACAACCTTCAGAACTTCCGTCAAATTCCACAATGGTTTTTCCCTGAACCATTGCCCGCGTGAAGGCAGGATCAAAAGGAACCCTTCCCATCACTTTTATGTTTCTTTGTTTTGCAAAGGCCTCGATGGCTTCTCCTTCATCAGGATTGAGATCAAACTTATTGATACACACCATGGCAGGAATCTTGAAAAAAGCGGCCAGCTCGGCCACACGTTCCATATCATGCCTGCCTGAAACGGTGGGCTCGGTGACAATAAGCACAGCCGTAGCCCCTCCCAGGGACGCGATGACAGGACAACCGATTCCGGGAGGGCCATCCGTAAGAAGTAAATCCATATGTTTTTCCTCGGCAAGCTTTTTGCCCTCCTGGCGGATGAGGACTACCAGTTTGCCGGAATTTTCTTCCGCAATGCCAAGCCGGGCATGGGCCATGGGACCGAAACGGGTCTCGGAAAGATACCACTCTCCGCAGGTATTTAAGGGAAAGTCGATGGCTTGCTCAGGGCAAAAATAATAGCAGACACCACAGCCCTCACATTCAATGGAATCCACCACAAAATCGTCGCTAATGGCATCCCACCGGCACAAGTCCCTGCACAGGCCGCACTGGCTACATTTTTCCTGATTTATGATTGCCGTATGTCCGGATTCAAAATCATGATGTTCTTTGATCTCAGGATCCACGATAAGGTGAAGGTCAGCCGCATCCACGTCCGCATCACAAAGAACCTTGTTTTTGGCCAGTGAGGCAAATGCTGCAATAATACTGGTCTTTCCTGTCCCGCCCTTACCACTTATAATGACGATCTCTTTCATTAATATTGCTCCTTTTCACCCTGCGATTTTCTCAATATTATGATATAATTGTACAAATTTTTCTTTCCATTCGGGCATCACCTCTACGACCATATCTCCCCTTGCGTAGGTTTCTGCAATCCGTCTATCAAAGCAAATTTCCATCATAACGGGCACATCATGCTCTTTAGCATATTTGGTTACCTGATCATCGCCCATGTCTGACCGGTTGATGACCAGACCGCACGGAATTCCTAAGATTTTAACAGCCCCCACAGCCAACTTCAAATCATGCAAACCGAACGGCGTGGGTTCTGTGACCAGCAAAACAAAATCTGCGCCTTTCATGGAGGCGATCACAGGACATGAGGTCCCGGGAGGTGCATCGATAATAGTCAATATGTCAGACCGGGTATATTCACGTACTTTTTTGATCAGAGGGGGTGACATGGCCTCGCCAACCCTCAATTTCCCATGTATAAACTCCAGCCCGTTTCTATATCCCTTCTCGATTATGCCTAATTCCCGGCCTGTTTCCGTGATGGCCTTTTCAGGGCAAACCTCTATGCACCCGCCACAACTGTGACAGAGTTCATGGAATGGCAATACGGTGTCACCAATGACAACAATGGCCTTGAACTGGCATATTTCCCCGCATTTTCCGCATAGGTTGCATTTCTCCATATCCACTTCGGGAACAGGGGTGTTGATCGTTTTGACTTCTTCAATAGTAGGCTGAATAAAGAGATGCGCATTGGGTTCTTCGACATCACAGTCCAGTAGCTGAACATCGAATCCAAGAGAAACGGCCAGGTTTGTAGCTACAGTCGTCTTACCTGTCCCCCCCTTTCCACTTGCTATACTGATAATCATTATTTACTCCTTACGATTACTAAGTTGCTACGCATTTTCCAAACAAAAGCTTAAAAAATGTATAGTTAACATCAAACCAAGTAAGTTCTCAATACATTATGGATTCGCTTCAATATCACCTTTTAATACACAAGAACTTATTGAGATGTTACCAAACCAAGTTATTACAAAAATCCGAGATAAACCTTTCTGTTTTAATGGTCACAAAGGTTCTCACCCAATACCAGTGTATTCGAAAGGTACTGGTTTGCCAGAGATTCTGGAGAATCCATCGGAGCACCGGTAATTACCTCAATCCCATTTTCCCTCAAAAGTTGCTGCGCCCGTTCTCCCATTCCGCCGACAATAGCCACATCAGCCCCCTGCTCATTGAGCCACCGAGGCAGTACTCCGGGCTCATGGGTAGGGGGAATACGCATCTTGGTTTCTTTTATTTTTCCGTCTTGAGTTTCTATGAATGCGAAATGTTCACAATGTCCAAAATGAGCCGAAAGTTTTCCCCCGGACACGGGAACAACAAGTACTTTTGTATCTGCCGAATCTTTTTTTATGCCTGGCAATTCATTTTTCTTTTGTGATTCAGGGACAGAATCTGTCGGGGTTTTTGTTATTTTCACAATTTCATCAACGATCTTATTGAACTCCTGGGTGATTAAGAGTTCCTGGTTATCAAGAAGGCTCAAATCTCCCGCATCACCTTTTTTTACAATCTCCGGTTCCATGGGCAGGGTTCCTAAAAGCCTTAAGTTTTCTTTTTTTGCGGTCAGCATTCCACCTTGTGTTTTGAATACATCTATCATTTTTCCGCAATACGGGCATTTCAGGCCGCTCATATTCTCCACCAGACCCAAAATCTCCATTTTTACTTGACGGCAGAAATTGATGGATTTTCTGACATCCGCCAGTGAAACTTCCTGAGGGGTGGTAACAATCAAAGCCTTTGCATCCGAAATGGTCTGGGCTACGGTCAAGGGTTCATCACCCGTGCCCGGGGGAGAATCAATAATCATATAATCAAGATCCATCCACTCAATATCAGAAATAAACTGTCTGATAACACCGCCTTTCAAAGGACCCCTCCATATGGTCGCTGCATCTTTGTCTCCCATAAGAACTTCAATTGAAATCACTTCCATATTTGGAAGATAGGTGACGGGATGGGCTTTTCCCTTCTGGTGACCCGGCCCGACAGTTCCTTTCAGCCCCAGTATACGCGGTATACTGGGCCCATGAAGATCCACGTCCATAAGACCTACGGTAAAACCTTTCTTGGAAAGTGCTACGGACAGGTAAGCGGCAACACTACTTTTACCCACCCCGCCTTTTCCGCTCATAACCAGGATTTTATTCTTAATATGTTGCAACCGTTCTTTAATTTCCTTTTTTTGCACTTCCATCTGATCTTTTCGCTCTCTGCTGTCAGCGGTTTGCTTTTTCTTATGCATTTTCAGTCATTTTCTCCTTTTATTTGTTACATACCATTCAGTATTCATAAATAGTAAAGAATCCTGCCCCGGAAGACCAGGATTTCAATATAAAATTAAAATAAAAATTATATTTATGCGCTTGTTAAGGCTTTGTCTTTCTCATTACCTGTCCCTTGAATTGCGCACGAAAGTCTTTTTGTCCTTTAATCAAATCATCAAACCGCAGTTGTGGGTGCGGACGGTTCACCCATTCGCATGATTTTTCGCGCACCTATTTTTCTTCCAGATCTTTGATCCTGGCCTGAATGGCTTTCATCCGGCTAAGCAAGTCATTTACCTCATCCTTGAGTTGTTTCAATTCTTCTTCTCGGGATAAAGGAGCGGTTTTTGAGGAATCAGGGCCAATCGATCCTGAAGCACCCATTCCAGATACCATACACCGGCCCATACCTTTACCCTTACCCATGCCCCGGCCCATCGCCATACCCCGGCCCATCCCCGAGGCTCCGCCGCCCATACCATAGTGATCCGTCACATTGGGCGATCCCTCGGGCTTAATTTCGCCTCTCCTGTACCTTTCCACGGCATCTCCGACACTCCCGGTCTGGCCTACAAATATCTCGACCCCTCTAGCGGACAGAGTTTGTACCGCATTGGGGCCGATATTTCCGGTTATAATAGCCCCGGCCCCTTTGGAGGCCACAAACTGTGACGACTGAATACCCGCCCCTCCTCCCAAGGCTATTCCCTCGTTGTCAAATGCCTCAAAGCTCATGTCGTCTGTGTTCACAATGACAAAATAAGCACACCGGCCAAAGCGAGGATCAATTTGTGAATCTAAATTTGTTCCACTTGAACTTACCGCAACTTTCATATTTGATTCCTCCCTTAAGAATAATTTTTTTTATCAATTTTACGTAACGTGGATCTTCAGCCATCCTATCCAATTCATCCGAAGCAAGTCTTATGACCCTGTAATAATTCCCAGGGACCATCACTAATACCTCAGCATTTCTATTTTAAAAGTTTTTTCAGGGCGTCAAAAAGGACGTATTCAGGATGAAGCCCCACAAAACGCTGTATCTCTTTACTGTTTTTAAATATGACCATAGTGGGAACGCATTGTATTCCATTGGTTTGTTCATCTATACATTATATCCGGCCCTTATTCCATCAATAATTATGCCATGTGTGACGGCAATATCCATATGTATCCCGTATTCCGAAAAATGACCTTTTCGCTTCGTAACTATCTGGAATAATTAGAATTGATTTGCTGTTTTTTTGGGCTACAATTTCGAAGAAGAATGAAATAACCTTTTATTTCAGGGTATTAACAATTTGGTCCCTAAAATACGGGATGTATATAACAGTATTAATAAGTTGGGCGTAACCTACTATAATATCAATTAATATTTAGATATCACAAAAGAAAAAATGATGCTTTTGGTAAAAGCTCAAAACAGGTTGACAAATAGAAATGCCGTTACTTATAATAAAAAGTAACGTTAGGTAACGCTGCTGTAACGCTTAAAAGATCACTATTGTTATGATTACGGAGCGTTTAAAAAGTCACAGCAATAAAATAATCAAAAGAGGTGGATTTCTGTCATGCAAAATAAAACATATAATATTATGGATTCAAGTTTTGCGAGTCTACTGCTGGAATCAATGGCTGATGGTGTTTTTACACTTAATAACAAGGGAATAATATCATCATGGAATCCATCCATGGAGCGTATAACCGGCTATTGCGCGAAAGAAGCCATAGGAAAAAGCTGTAAGTTGCTTAATTTCAATCGTTGTTTTTCTGAAACTTGGCCAACAAGCATTAACAAATGTGGTATTTACGAAAATGCTCGTTTTGATGCTGAGGAATGCTTTCTACGCCATAAAAACGGTAATAATATACCTGTAATAAGAAGCGCAAGACTGGTATCAGATGGAAATAATTGTGTAAAAGGCGTTGTTGAAACCGTAACCGATATCACTGAACTGAAAAAGGCCAGACGTAAAGTAGAAGAGGCCAACCGTCGGTTGGGTGAAATCCATAATTTTGACAATATTATAGGTAAAAGTCGTGCTATGCAGCATCTGTTTTTAGCTATAAAAGCGGCTAATAAAAGCGAAGCAAACATCCTGCTACAAGGCGAAAGCGGTACGGGTAAGGAACTGGTTGCCGGTGCTATTCATTACAACAGCAATCGATGCAAAATGCCATTTGTGACGGTGAACTGCATTGCACTTTCAGAATCTCTTTTGGAAAGTGAGCTTTTTGGTCATGTAAAAGGGGCTTTTACCGGAGCTGTTCGCAACCGTGTGGGTCGATTTGAAGAAGCAGACGGTGGAACCATATTTTTGGATGAAATTGGTGAAATTAGTCCTTTTATTCAGATCAAGCTGCTTCGTGTACTGCAAGAACGAGAAATTGAGCGGGTTGGCGACTCGAAAAAATGTAAAATCGACATCCGAATCGTTGCAGCCACCAATAAAGACCTGTATGACCTTGTTAGAAAAGGACATTTTCGTGAAGATCTCTATTACCGACTTAAAGTGTTTCCGATATGTATCCCTCCTTTAAGAAAAAGGAAAGAAGACATTCCACTTCTTGCAAGTCATTTCATAACTGTTCAGAATAAAAAAACCGGTAAAAAAATCAACGCTGTCTCGCAGTCCGCAATGAGAATTCTCATGGACTACACCTGGCCCGGCAACGTGCGTGAGCTTGAAAATGCAATTGAGCATGCCTTTGTTCTTTGCAATGATGAGAACATCGATATTTTTGACCTTCCTGTTGAAATACGGCAGATTGAATATCATCCCCCTGACCCAAAATTAGTTGACCAGCCCTTAAGTTCTTTATCGCACCGGAAAAAGCTTTGCCGAGAAGATCTGCTTGAATTTCTTAATGAATACGGCTGGAATAAGGCTCAAGTTGCACGTCGAGTGGGTCTAAGCAGAACTGCAATCTGGAAGTATATGAAGAAATGGGATATCCCTCTTAAACCTCCGTTAAATTAGATGTGTGGGACATTTTTGCTTGAATGCCTTTTTAAAAATAGCAAATCGGCCTCAAGGACCTATCCCAAAGGGCCGATTTGCTCATTAAGAAGGGGGTAAAACTTAAATGGAGGTTGCCAAGTTGAACCTCAAATAAATAGCAGCAAATATTATGCCACAAATTAGGTTTAATGGACTTTTTTAAAATTAATATTGAATCACCTCATTTGGTTCCAAACCCTCAGTAAGTTCAAATCCTAACTCTTCCCAATAACATTGACTTGCTCAATATGAAGTTCTTCAGGAGTTACAATGGTGAGCGGTGGATAATCACCAATATCCAGGCCCGGCACATAACCAAACATTGAGCTAAGTTCCCTGTTTAGCATATGGTAAAGTCTTGTCAGCGGAATCTCCATGGGGCATGCATCCTGACACTGACCGCAATTCACGCAGGAATCTGCAACGTGAGCCAATCTGACCAATGGAAACATCAGATGCGGCGGTGTTTGTCCCCCCTGAACAAATTCTCTCGAAGGTTCAAGGTAACACTCCTGACAGTAACACAGCGGGCACACATCCCTGCATCCGAAACACTTGATGCACCGGTTAAAATATGCCATCCAGTACTGCAATCTGGTTTCATAAGAAAGCCCTTTCAGTCCATGGAAATCCCTTTTTTCCCATCTTTGGGCCAGTTCCATGGCCTGTTTTTCTTTTCTTTCCCTTTCTTTTAAGGTTTCCTCATCCGGTGTTTCTACAACAAGGTCCCCCGTCTCTATGGCCTTTGCCATGAATTCGGACCCTTTTGTAGAACACACTTCGATAAAGGTCACTTTCCTGCCTTTTGTTCCCCACTTGCCGCAGGCCAGGTCTGCCATCCTGGGGATGTTAAAAGAACATCTCCTGCAATTCTCTCTCCTTCCGTATCTCTTTTTCTCCAGCTCCTCTAGATCTCTCTGTATTCTTACGCCGTCGGCCAATGTGATGATGAGCTTTCCGTTATCCAGTTCCTCTCCCACCACATCCTCGGGGTTGACATGGTATTCATCTTTTATCATTTTTTCGGCAACCACAGGCGACACCGTTCCGGTACAGTTCAATCCGATTAAAATGACATTCGCCATATTGATCTGTCCCCTTTTGGCCAATTCAATGATCGCACGGCAATCACAGGGCTTGCAGGTAACGGCAATTTTCAAGTCTTTGGCGCCGTCCAAATACTTGTGTATCTCTTTGGCCACGTTTACAGGTGCAAAATGCAAGGCCCCGGCACTCTCAACCACCTCATCCGGATCAGTAATTAAAGATAACACCCCGTCATATCTGTTTCCATTTCTCTTTTTGACGGCCACCACGGCATCTACAAGTCTCATCTCAAGAGCAAACTTGAGTAAAGCAGTCACCGCACCGCCCGATTCTCCCATTTTCCGAATTTTGTCGTCACATGACCACGCGAGATATAGATCACCCTTCATATCATCACACCTTTTCAATGCTCACTGCACAAAATTTAAATTCCGGCATCCTGGACGGGGGGCCGGCAGTGGGTCCCGTTAATACATTGGGAGCGCATTCCGAAAAATGCCAGGGCATAAATATCAACCCCGGTCTTATGTCGTCCGTCACCCGGGCAACAGTTTTTATCTCCCCCCTTCGTGATTTTAACAACACAGGATTCCCGTCTTCTATGCTCAGCTCCCGTGCATCCTCACGATTTATTTCGGCAAATCCATTGGGCAATTCATTGTTCAGCCCTTTGGTTCGCCGGGTCATGGTCCCTGTGTGGAAATGGAATACCACCCGTCCATTGGTAAATATGTAAGGATAGGTATCATCGGGAACTTCCAAAGGCGGTTTATACTCTGCAATCTGGAAATGCCCGAGACCGTCCGGAGTAGGAAATTTTTCTACAAACATCACTTCCGTGCCCGGATGTTCCTCGGTTGGGCAGGGCCATTGAATACCGCCGGGGCTTTTTAGCCGTTCATAGGTAATGCCCCGGTATTGGGGTACGCATTTTCTGATCTCTTCGAATATTTGCTCCGGGCCGTAAAAACTAAATTGCTGCTCAAAACCCATGATCTTGGCCAGCTCACAGAATATCACCCAGTCCGGCTTTGCATCACCCGGGGCCTGGACAGCTTTATGGATTCTCTGCACTCTTCTATCCAGGCAAGTGATGGTTCCATCTTTCTCCATAGCCGTCGCTGCAGGAAGCACAATATCGGCCATTTCTGCGGTTTCGGTCATAAAAATGTCCTGAACCACCAGAAGATCTTTTTCTTCCAGAGCCTTTTTCACACGATTTGTATCCGGAGCCGCGAGCATTGGGTTTGCCCCCACAACATACAGAAGCTTACACTTTTCCACCATGTCCATGTAAGTCATGCCGGGCTGTGACGGTAGATTTTTTACCCCCCAAATTTCTTCGAAGCATCTGGCGGTTTCTTCATTAACAGCTTGAAATCCCGGGTAAAAAACAGGCAGAGGACCCATATCGCCAAACCCCTCTCCGTTGGCATGACCCCTTAAAGGATTCACACCGGTTCCCGGCTTTCCATAATTCCCGGTCAAAAGCGCCAGGTCGGCAAGGCCTTTAATATTCTCTATGCCAGCGGCATGCTGGGCAATACCGGAATTAAAAAGGATGCAGGCCCGCTTTGCCGTTGCATAGATTCGTGCCGCCTCGCTGATCACATCAAGGGAAATGTTTGTTATTTTTTCTATTTCCTTGAGATCCAGGGTCATAACATAGTTTTTGAGTTCATCGAACCCCTGAGTCCTTTTTTCTATGAATTCTTTGTCTTCAAGTCCCCTATCCATTATAACCCGCATCATGCCGTTGATCAAAGCCAAGTCAGTCGCAGGATAGATTTGCAGGTGAATGTCTGCGATGTTTTTCGCCGTCAGGGTATTCCTGGGATCCACAACGATTACACGGGCCTCCTTCCCTTTGGCCCGGATGACCCTGCGGGTAATGATAGGATACGTTTCCTGCAGGTTAGGACCGACCACAAATATACAATCCGCCTGCTCGATACTTGTGGTTGACGTTGTCATCACACCGGAACCCACCGTGGAAATTAGTGCGGGAACCGTGGGAGAATGGCAAAATCTGGAGGCATTATCCATGTTGTTCGTCTTCTGAACCACCCGGATAAACTTCTGAATGACATACAAATCCTCATTCGAGCACTTCGCAGAGTTGATAAACCCCACTGCATCGGGCTCCGCATTCTGAAGTTTTTCCGCGATCAACCCGAATGCCGCCTTCCAGGAGGTCTCTTCAAAAACGCCATTCTTCTTTATCAGTGGCGTTTTCAACCGCTGATCGCTCGTTGAAAAGGTATGAGCATTCCTTCCTTTTTGGCAGTTTTTTCCTTCACATACCGGATGATCCTTCCAAGGCTCCATACCCGCTATGTTGCCGTTTTTGACCACCAGGTATATGCCGCATCCACAGCCACAATACGGGCAGATCGTGGGGATATGTTCAATGGATTTTAGCAATCGATCACCTTCCCTTTCCGAATGGGATTAATATCCTTAAGTAAATTTGGGGCTACAAACTTAGTATAAATTCAGATTCAACATATTTTAATGAAGAATCCGCACCTTGAAGGCATTTAAAAGATGAACGTCGAACTTTGAACATCGAACAATGTATTCTACCATTTATAATAAAGACAAAGCGACCCGCCCGCCTCGCCTGAGCGAGCCAACAAAAGGACGAAGAGCATTGAGTACGGCTCGCGATGGCGGGCAGGAGCGCATTCCACATTCGACGTTGAACGTTCGATGTTCGATGTTCAAATTGTTGCATCTGAAATTACGACTAAACCTCCATATCACGTTGAAATTATGTATACAGGTCAGGAGTGCTGAAATTGGTTTGGATCCATGGTCCCTCTCCCCTGTTGGAAAGAGGGTTTGGGCCCATGACTTTTACCTCTTCGACAAAGTCTCTGACCACTTGTGCAAATTTCGGAGCCTCTGAAGCCGATATCCACTCCAGGCGAATTCTAGTCGGATCAATCCCAATGCATTCCAGCAGTTTTTTGGTCATTAAGACCCGCCTTCTAACATATAGATTACCTTCCAGGTAATGACATTCCCCGGGGTGTCACCCGCCGATGAGAACACCGTCGATTCCCCTGGCTAAAGTCTCCAGAATAAGCACAGGATCAATCCTCCCGGTGCACATGACCCGGACAACCCGGATATTCGGCGGATATTGAAATCTGGAAACCCCTGCCAGATCCGCGCCGGCGTATGAACACCAGTTACATAGAAAGGCCACTAATTTGGGTTCGAATTGATTTGACATATCAAAAATTCCCTAACTACGCCAGGGCGCAAATTTGCGCCCTTATTTGATGTTGACTAAAATGGCACATATCCACCGCCTTGGACGGACAACTTGCAGCGCACAGTCCGCATCCTTTACAGGATGCCGGTGTATTTTGAGCCTTTTTTACACCACCCATCTCTATCACATGAATGGCACCGAATGGACATACTCTTTCGCAGGTACCACAGCCACTGCATATTTCCGGATTAACCACGGAAACGATGGGCTCGATCTCTATGGTATCTTTCATTAAAATGGCTGCTGCCCGTGCAGATGCCGCCTTGGCTTGCGCGATAGATTCCTCAATGGGTTTTGGATAGTGGCAGAGCCCGGCTAAAAAAATGCCGTCAGTCGCAAAATCAACCGGCCGTAGTTTCATATGAGCCTCTAAGAAAAATCCCTCTTCGGTCGCGGACACTTTATAAATTTTGGTAAGGGGAATGTTGTCAGAGGGCAATATACCCGTTGCCAGGCATATGATATCCGGGGATATCTCAAGAGGTCTTTGGAGAACATGGTCGGTAACCGTGACCTTAAGCCGGCCATTTTCCTTTTCAACCTTGGGTTTATTTTCTATATTATATCGAATGAACAGAACACCTTTATCCCTGGCCTCCTTGTACAGGTCTTCCCTGTCTCCAAAAGTCCTGATGTCCCTATAGAGGATATATATCTGCATATCAGGATGTAACCTTTTTAAGGTCAAAGCGCTGTGGATGGAATGGGTGCAGCAGACTTTACTGCAATATGGCCTCTCAGGTATTCTGGATCCCACACATTGGATAAAGACTGCGCTCCTTGCATCCCTGATTCTGTCACTACCATTCATAATTTTTTGATCAAGCTCCAGAGACAGCAACACATTGGGATCTTTTCCGTACAGATATTCTTTGGGTTTATAGGGTCTGCCGCCGGTGGCCATAATAATTGCCCCGTGTTCCAATTCCTTTTTTTCACCGTTATCATCTGTCAATGTGGATGCGAAACTCCCTACAAAACCCGAGGCGTCTGTAACGGTCGTGTTAAGATAAACATGGATCAATGAGTGGTCATTAACCTTTTCAACAAGATTTTCAACATAAGGTTTTATCTTGTCCCCTTTATATGTGGCGTAGAGATTGAGGGCCTGACCGCCCAATCTATCTCTTTTTTCAACCAGATCGATCTTGAAACCTTGTTCAGCCAGACTCAAGGCACTCACCATGCCTGCCACCCCGCCACCGATCACTAAGCCATTATGATTTACAGGTACAGATATATCGGTGAGAGGCTTAATCAGCCTCGCTTTGGCCACAGCCATCCTTACCAAATCTTTGGACTTATCCGTGGCCTTTTCCGGATCGTCCCTATGGACCCACGAACATTGATCCCGAATATTACACATCTCAAAGGTATATTTATTGAGAGTCCCTTCCCGGAGTGTCTCTCTGAACAACGGCTCATGGGTTCTTGGGGTGCAGGAGGCAACCACCACCCGGTTGAGGTCATATTCTCTTATATATTCTTTTATTTTTTCCTGGGTGTCCTGGGAACAAGTAAAGAGATTTCTGTCCGCCACCACCACATTTGGCAGGGTTTCCGCATATGCTCTCACCTTCGGGACGTCAACGACGCCCCCAATGTTAATGCCTCAATGGCAGACAAATACGCCTATGCGGGGCTCCTCTCCAACGATATCTTTTTCAACAGGATACTCTTTTTTCTTGACCAGGCTGTTTCTCACCGGCGATAGAAGGCCCATAGCGGTATTGGCCGCAGCGCTCGCCTCCATAACCGTCCCCGGGATGTCTTTAGGCCCTTGGAATGCGCCACATACGTATATCCCCGGTTTTGATGTCTCTATAGGGGAAAGGCATCGGGTAGCTGCAAAATGATGGCGGTCGAGTTCTATATCCAATCGCCCAGCCAGATCTTTGGCATCGGCGGGAGGCATCAAACCAATGGAAAGCACTACCATATCGAATACTTCCTCTTTTTTCTCTCCTCCTTCAGTAACATAGACCAGCTTGAGGTCTCCAGTATTCCCTACCGGCTCTATGGTGTGTATCCTGGACCTGATGAACCTGACGCCGATTTCGTCCTTTGCCCGGTTATAATATTTCTCAAAATCCTTGCCGTAGGTTCGCATATCCATGAAAAAAACTGCCGTATCTAATGGCAGGGCGCTGTGCTCCTTGGCAATAACGGCCTCTTTGATGGCATACATACAGCACACCGCAGAACAGTAGCCCTGGTCACAGGTGTTGATGTTCCTTGAACCCACACACTGGAGCCAGGCAATCTTTCCGGGCTCCTTTTCGTCAGATGGACGCACAAGGTGAGCCTCATAGGGACCTGAAGCGCTTAATATGCGTTCAAATTCCATACCGGTGACCACGTTGGGAAAACGGCTATATTGATACGTAATATCACCTGAAGGATCGTAGGGTTCAAAACCAGGGGCAAGTATGATTGACCCCACGTTCAGTTCCACAGTTTCATCTTCTTGCGAATGGTCAATGGCTTGGGCGCTGCAAAACTCAGTGCATATTTTACATCCGCCGGTCTTAAAGTGCATGCAAACCGTCCGATCAATGGCCGGTACTTTGGGTATGGCTTGAGGATAGGGTATATAAATCGGTTTTCGTCCGATCAGCCCCATGTCATACTCAGAGGGGATGGGTTGAATCGTATGTTTGGTAATGTCTTCAAGCTTGATATGTCCGGTTGGGCAAACCGAGGCGCAGGCGCCACAGGCCATACACAGGTCCGTCTGAAGATGAAAGGGGGTATCCACCTTCATATCCACACCCCGGCCGATTAGGCTGATGGCACTGTTTCCCATTCTCTCGCAAATACGCACGCAAAGGCCGCAAAGGATACAATCCTCGTCTCTTTTCTTAAACCGAGGTTTATTGATCCCATACGTTGCTGCCAATTTCTTGACCATAGGCACATTCGGACAACGGGCAAGGAGCAACTCCACAATCAGTTTGCGACCCTCAAGAACCGCATCGGTCTCTGTTCTTACCTCCATACCTTCCCGAATGGGGTAGTTGCATGCCGTGACAAAATCGGTCTTTCGACCATCAAAAACCTCTACCGTACAAAGACGGCACATCCCTGCGGGCCCGAGGGCTTTATGGTAGCACAGGGTCGGAATTTCGACCCCACATCGTTCAGCAACCTGAAGGATATATTCCCCTTCTTCCCCCTGAACTTCTTTCCCGTTAAGCTTAAAGGTTATCATGGGTGTGTTCCTTCTCCCTCAACTAGTGCCTGAACGAAAACTGTCTTTTTCGCCAATATCTGCGCCTGCC
>Ga0164318_10003116_pt1 | contig 15632 bp, 11 predicted proteins | sample GuaBasSedimGuay9_FD_113734 | JGI IMG/M metagenome (GOLD analysis project Ga0164318, IMG submission 113734) | Subseafloor sediment microbial communities from Guaymas Basin, Gulf of California, Mexico - Guay9, Core 4571-4, 0-3 cm | ecosystem: Environmental > Aquatic > Marine > Hydrothermal vents...
CAGTAGACAATGTAACTGCAACAAATATTGCAAATTATACAGGACTTACTACTATTGCAAGTGCTATATTGGGAGTAAATATGGATACAATTACTCTTCATTTATCTACACCATTAGTATCAGTACAAACTTATAATCTTACAATCAATAATGTAAAAGATACAGCTCAGAATATAATGGATTCAGCACAAACATTTGCAGTGATGTACACAACACCAGTACCTAATGTTATTCCAAATTTAGTAATAACAGAAATAATGTATAATGGACCAGAAAGTGGGACAGATACAACGGAGTTTATAGAGATTTACAATAATGATACAATGAGTGTAAATCTTTCTGGTTATCAAATGGTACAAGGAGTTGAATACACCTTCCCATCGGTAACAATAGATACCAACTCATATTTTGTAATAGCATTAGATAGTGTAAAGTTTAATAATTTCTTTGGCATATCAGCTTATCAATGGGCAAGTGGAAGTTTAAAAAATAGTGGCGAAGATATTATTCTAGTAACCAATAATGGAGATACAGTAGATGTTGTAGATTATGATGATAGTGGCGTATGGCCAACATCACCAGATGGAGATGGAAGAAGTTTAACTTTCTGTAATCCTAATTTGGATAATAATAATGGAGCAAATTGGTCGGCAGCAATAACATACGTTGATACTAATTCAGTAGGGGATAGTATTTGGGCAAATCCAGGAGCTAGTTGTGGAGTTTTACCAACACCACCTTCCGGAGACACTATTCCACCAGTAGTAAATAATGCAAAAGCAATTTCTGCAAATACTGTTGAGGTTTATTACAGTGAAGCAGTTGGTGTTTCTGCTGAGAATGTTGTTAATTATTCAGGAATAGGTACAATTTCATTGGCTGTAAGAAATACTAGTAATGATGTAGTTACTTTAACTCTTAATACAGCACTGACTGATGGTGAAGGAAATACTTTAGTGGTTGATAATGTAAAGGATACTATGGGAAATGAGATGGCAAATCCACAGTCTATTTCATTTATTTTTAACTCCTCTGTTGCTAGTCTAGTAATAGATGAAATAATGTACAACGATATTACAGATGATGATTCTCTAGAGTATTTTGAGATTGTTAATAATTCTACAACTGCTGTTAATATAGGGGGTTATAAAGTAACAGAAGGAGTTGATTATACTTTTCCTGCTAATACTATCATTCAATCATATGGATATTTAGTAATAGCGAAAGATTCTGCCTTAATAAATACTACATTTAATATTACAGGAACGCATCAATGGACAAGTGGAGGATTGAAGAATTCAGGTGAAGATATTGAAATCCAAAATACAGTTGGTGATGTAATAGATTATGTTGATTATGATGATGCTAATCCTTGGCCAGTAGAAGCTGACGGTGATGGATATGCTTTAGAGTTACATGCTTATACAGACGATAATAATGATGGTGCAAATTGGTTTACATTTAATGCATTCTTTGCTATTTTTCATGGTGATACTATTTATGGAACACCAGGTAGAGATAATATTTATGAGTCAATAGAGGAGAATGGCAGTTTGAAAAATATTAGAATTTATCCAAATCCTGCTAGCGACATTGTTTATGTAAAGGGTGAGCAAGGAGTTTATATTGTGAAAATATATAGTATTAGTGGAAGTTTAGTTAAGGAGGTTGAAATATCTAATTCAAATAATAGCATTTCCATAGAATCACTAAATAGTGGTATTTATATGATGATGTTTGTTGATGAAAAGACTGGTGGTGTTGGGTATAGGAAATTGATAATTGGGAATTAATAACTCAACAGTTTGATATTCAATATTTTTGAAACATATGAGGCGCAGTAGTTAACATAGATATTTATTGTTTTCATGGTTTACGTAGAGCGGTCATTCCTGACCGTTCTTCTTATGGCTAAAGCCTGTCTGTAGGCTAGGCAGGGAAATAAGTATAAAGAGGAAAGAAGATAGAGGACAATTGTTAGTAAAAAGTTTTATTGGTATTTCATCCCTACTTACCAGCAGGCAGGCTTTAGGGCAGGGAATAAAATGGTAAGAAAAGTTTTTTGGATAGAGGTGATTAATTAATATTAGCGATAGGACTAATCTTGTAGAATGATTTATTAACCCAAATAATCAAATAAACAATTAAGATTATTTCATCCACTCTTTCAATAAGCTGATTGCTTCTTCTCGCATTGGCTCTGGTAGATTACTAATTCGTGTTCTATGGCTACCTTTTGGTTTAGTAAATTTTATACAATTATTATCAAGGCTAAGTTCCACAGAAGTTGATCCCCAGGGGTCGTATTCTCCTGTTATAAATATCATATTTTTGGCATAATGACGAACCCAATTATCAATTTTAATATGTAAGCTATTGTTGTATTTTACAGTTTCTCCCTTTGGTGCAGTAAACTCAAAGGTAGGATTTTGTTTGTAGCTAGTCCATTCTTTAAAAGGAGTAATGTCGTAACCATACATTCCAAATTGAGTTATTGCTTGATAAAAGAATGGTTGCATTTGTTTTATTCCCTGCTCTGAAATCCAGTCAATACTAGCAACATTGTCGAGATGCTTTATCATTTTTATAGCTCCTACTTCTGCTTCTGGAATATCCTTAAAATTTGTTGTTCCCCATTGCCAAAATGCAAATGAGTATTCTAAAACAGTTAGTTCATAGCCTTTTTCTATTCCCATACTATAAGTTTGATGTTTTTCTTTGGCTAGTTTTTCAAATTCGGGAATATATTTTGCTTTGTTTTTGAGCATCTCAGTTTGATAATCAAGAATAGCTTCTCTTTCCTCAGCAGTTCCAACTTTTCCTAAATGTCTGTAAACTCGTTTTTCTTCCATTGAGAAATTTAGTGGAGCAACATAAGCTACTGTAACGGCAACATCATTAGGGTATAAATATCGATGATATATTGATGTTTGTCCACCTTTGCTAATGCCAGTATTTACCCATTTATTCTTGTATATATTTTTGAGAATTTCAATAATATGATGATGGTCAGCAGCAGCATTTTCTATTGTTAAATAAGTCCAATGAAAAAGCGCGGAGTCTGGTGTAGAGGATGCGAAAAATCTATATTCTACTACAATTTGGTTTGCATTGAGAATAGGGGAGAGCTCATTTACATAGTTGGGGTATGATGCATAAGTAGCTGCATATCCTTCTGTTACAAATACAACTGCACTATCAAAGTCAAGATGCGAAAGAAATATTCTCTGAGTGAAGAATCCTTTGCTACTGTCCTTTGGGTTTATTAGTTGTGGAACAGAAAGAAGATATTTTTCTTTGAAAAATTTACTGGTTTTCAGTTCTTTAAAGTTAAAATTATACTGTTTGCTTAATTGATCAAGCTTGTTGTATAATTCAGTTTGCTTTTGAGCGTTTATTGTTCCTATAAATAGGATGAAGGTGGTGATTAATATTGTTATGTTTTTCATGTATTTGGTTGTTTTGTTGTTTGCTTTGCTTATAATGAGGCTCTCGCAAAGCCGCAAAGTCGCTATTTTATTGTTCGCTTTGCTCACAATGAGGCTCTCGCAAAGCCGCAAAGTCGCTGTTTTTATTGTTCGCTTTGCTCACAATGTTTGTCTGCAAATTTATACGAATTAAACTAATTATTAATTCGCGTAATTAGTAAAATTTGCTATAATTCGCAGATCCAATAATGAGTAAAGCGAATTATCATCTCTGTAAATCCATTAAATCCGTGTCATCGGTGTTCTATCATTACAAAATATCCTTTATTTCAATCAAATCATTTACCTCATACATGGGTTTATAATCGCTAGTGCCATTTATTAAGTTAGTCCAAATATTATCCATCCCAACAGAGGCTGCTCCTTGAATGTCGGCTTTAATATCATCACCAATCATAATGCAATCCTCTGGCTTTGCATCAACCTGATTTATTGCATATTTAAAAATAGCAGGATTTGGCTTTTTCCAAGGAGTTTGCTCGCTTATTATTACTTCATCAAAATATTGTTCTAAGTTAGAGTTCTTGATTTTAAGAGTTTGAACTTCTGCAAAACCATTAGTTATAAGGTGCAGAGTGTATTTCTCTTTCAGATAGTTAAGAATTTCGTGTGAGTTTGGGAATAGATGAGTTTTAAAAGGACTTAATTTTACATAATCTTGACTCATATTATAAGCTGTGTCTTTTTCGTCAATACTAAAATGCCTAAGAGTAGCCCAAAACCTTTCTAGACTTAAAAAATCTTTTTTTATTGCTCCAATTCTGTATTTAGCCCAAAGTTCATGATTAATTTCATAATAAACTTCATAAAACTTATCAAAGCTTGGAATCCCTTTTTTCTCGAGATCATACTTAGAAAAGATGTCTTTTAGTACCTCAATAGAATTTTTGTCGAAGTTCCAGATAGTACGATCTAAGTCAAAAAATATATGTTTGTATTTTGTCATTATTATTGTTGTTTAGGATTGCGAATTTAGTAAAATTAAGGAATATAGGAGTATCTGATATTACAAATATCTACGAATAATGAACTGCAAAATACAAGATTTATTAGGGTTATATGTTGTCTAGTTTATGATATACTTAAAGTTTATTATCAATTAAAATCAAGCCGAGTTTGAATAGCCTTAACATCTTTCTTCAATTCTTCAATGCTTTTAAGAAGTTCATCTTTGGGTTGATTAGCTTCGGGCAATTCGCCACTAATAAAGTTTACAAAGCTCCAGATTTCTCTTACTTGGCTAATTGGTATCTCATAAGGTTCGTATAGTATGTTGAGTGAAATTAGTTTTATGGTTCCATCTTTTTCTATGTTATTTTCTATAATTTTAAAAACTATTCCATCATTAATTGTAAGTACAATATATGGTTTACCGGATTTAATCGCATGCCAATTTTGTACGTATTCACCAGTAATGTATGCTCCATCAGGAATTGGTAGCATAGAATCGCCATTTATCTGGAAACTACGGTATTTCTTTTCTTTACTAAGAAATGGCAAACGGAATGTTGGTAGTACTTTTATATATTCAGGGTCGGCAAAGCCTCCTGTATAACCAGCTTTGGCTTTCTCTGGAACTAGCTCTATATTTTCTTCATTATCCTCGCCAATGGTTGAAGCTAATACTCGTAATTTTTCTCCTTTAAAGTAAATATCATATCCACGTTCAATTTGCGAAATTTGACTTTCAGGTAATATGCTAAGATCAACCTTAATTAAAGTGTCTATGGCTATATTATAATAATCAGAGAAAGCCAATAGTACTTCAATACTAGGCTTTGCAACCTCGTTTTCATAACCACTTAATGTAGATCGATACATATCTAGTGAACTAGCTACTATGTCTTGGGTTAAGCCTTTGCGTTTGCGCAATAGCTTGATATTTGTGCTGAAATAGGACATGATTTAAGGGCATTAAATTATTAAATTATTGAGTTGTTCCTTGTTTGTGATTGGTTTCTAGCCTTTAGGTTTGAATAGACCAAAGATAGTAATAATGATTGAATAATGGACAGAAAAAAGATTGTATTTTAATCTTTTTTTGAATATATTTTCTTGATTTGTATAGCAATAAAAAAGCTTTACTTTTGTTATTAGTATTAATGTAAATAATAATTCACTCAACTTGAAAATACTACTATATATATTGCTTATTATTAGTCCAATAGTATTAAAAGGACAAAACATTGAATTGTTAAATCAGTATAAGGATTCAATAAAGACTAATGCTCTTTTGATGATGGCTGCACCTGACTTTGCTCAGAAAAAAATATTATCAGATAGAATTGAAAGCTCAATTACTAAATTGATAAAGCAAGAAAAATCTATTAATTTTAAAATGGATTCTATGCGTCTTGTAAAGGTGTTAACTTCTGATAATAAGAAATTTAGAATATTTACTTGGGTATTACCTAAAGAAAATAATACTTATGTTTTTAAAGGAATAGTTCAGACTTATAATAAGAACAAAAAGGACTATAGAATGATTAAATTAGTTGATAAAACTAAATCTATATCAAGACCATATAGTAAGATACTGGGTGCAAAAAAATGGTATGGTGCTTATTATTACAAGATTATTCAGAAAAAAAGAGGCTCAAAGTATTATTATACTCTTTTGGGTTGGAAGGGGAAAGATAAAACAGTACAAAGTAAAATTATTGAAGTAGCAACAATAAAGAATAATGGCGATATATCTTTTGGATATAGCTTGTTTAAAATTAAGGGCTACGAATACTTTAAATCTACACCATCTGTGAAACGTTTAATTCTCGCTTATTCGGCAAAAGCGACTATGTATCTTAGTTACGACTATCAAACAATAATTCTAAAAACATATAAGCACTCAAAAAGTAAAAAGAATAAGCCAAAGTATGGCTTTAATGCACAGAAAGCTGATTCTAAACCAAATGAAAAAAGAAAGACAATAAAGTATAATATGATTGTAATGGATAGGTTAATACCAGTATCTCCAGAGTTAAAGGAGTTTGCAGACTTTTATTATCCAGAATCAAACATAATAGATGCTCTCAGGTATGAAAAAAATCAATGGAAATATTATCCTGATATTGATGCTAGAACTAAGAGTAGTGTTTCAAAGAAATCAAAGAAAATTGATTATAATCTTACTCCAAAGGAATAGTTTTGTATGATTAATGCGAATTAGTATTGAATAATTTGTGTAATTAATTAAGCTGTCTTTCTAGTAATAGAATCTACCTGATATTTCTACCCATTAAATAGTAAAATACTTTATTGTATTAATATAAATAATGAAATTTACAGTAAATCAGTAAGTTGAATATATTATATTATTTAATTGCATACCTGATATATACTAAATATTTATTGATGCATACCTCATACATACTTCAAATATTTGGTACAGCCAGCTTTAGTATATATGTTTGCATTGTAATTATTAAGTAAATATATATTCAATTATTATGAAAGCTGTTAGATTATTAATCTCAAACCCACAAGTGCCAATTTCTGTTTTATTAATGCTCGCGCTAATGTTTATTGCAATTGCTAAAATATCAGCAAAGGATAATTTATATTCTACTACGTTTAAAGACTCAAATAAAGAAGAGGTAAAGAGTGAAGATAAGGTTGTGGAGGTTGTTTCTTATGTAGATAATCGAATTATTAAATTATATCCTATTTATAATTAGATTAATGTTGTATTATTATTGATTTCTTTAAAGTGTCTGAATAATAGGTTGTTAAAGTGATTGTAGTTGTCGTAAATCTACCTTAAATCTACCTGCTTTTGGCATAGTGTATACCAATAATATACTTGAATATTTTGTTAGTCTACGGATTACAGTCTAAGTTTGCAGTGCATATAAGATAAAAATATGAATGAGTTGTTTATTATATTATTAGATAAGGAGTTTATTACTATCAATAGCGATAGTATTGCATCCATGGTGAAATTGAAGATATGCGAAAGTATAAATGATAAAGTGTTATTTGAGAAAATATATAGTCATACGAAATACATTAGGTTTAGTCACGGGCTCAATTCAGGAAGATATATTGTAATGTTGGAGTCGGACAATAGTAAGGTGTCAAAAAGAGTAACAATTTAAAAAATGAAATATAAGAATATTAGAGGAGAATAATAATATCATCGCTAATAATTGAGGTAAAGCCTACCATATGAATGCTCATTCTGGTAGGCTTTTTTATTGTTAGAAAGAAATTCTACTTTGAAAAATCAGGAAAACTAACAAACTTAATATCCAGCTTCTTTTGCGCTTCAAGTATTTTGTGTATTAGTTTATGTTTCTCGGCTAACTCAGAATCCCAATCAGGAACTACGAAAAATACATAGAGTAAAATGTCAATTCCATATTTAGTAATATTATCAATATAGACCAAGTGAAAATCTTTGCGGATATTCTCACTTTCTGTAATAATAATTCTTATTTCTTCGATAAACTTATCAATGGTGTCTATATCAGTATCATGTACTATTGTAATATGGGTTTTATATCTACGAAAATACCTTTTGCCCATATTATCAATATTATTATCGGAGAGCTTACTATTTGGTATAGTAACAAGAGAGTTGTGGAAAGTTCTTATGCGGGTAGATCGTAGTCCAACCTTTTCAACATTGCCACTTACTTCCTTAGTATCAATCCAATCTCCAACATTGAAAGGTTGGTCGGCAAATATCATAAGAGAGCCAAAGAAATTCTTTACTGTGTCTTGAGCACCTAAGGCTAATGCAAAACCTCCAATTGAAAGACCTGCTAAGAAATTAATTAGGTTGAACTCTAATATTTGAATAATCATTAATAAGCTAACAACAAATATTACAAGCTTAGCTAAAAGCCCACTAAAGAAAAGAAGACCAAATTTATTGTCATATTTTTCTTCTTCGGTAAGTAGTATTATTATTATGTTTACAATATTTACCGATAATAAAGTAAAGAAAAATATATTTACAACATGAATAGTTTTAATAAAAATGTGATTGAATAGTATTGGAAATTCAAAAGAGGGGGAGTAGTTTATTAATACCCTTAAAACTATTAAAGTTATGATATTTGAAACAAGCTTATAATATATTTTTGCATATCTTCTTTTAAGAAACTTGTTGAAAATAGGCTTTACTACGAATCTATTAGTAAGAAAAGTAAGGAAGAAAATTCCAAGAAAATAAAGTATCATATAAATTTGCCAATATGCTAGGAAAAGCACTCTATCATTAGCTCTACTTCCTGCCCATTTCTTAAATTTATCAGAGAATTTGAATATTTCTTCAGCATTACTCCCATACATTTCCTCATGTACACTTTCTATAAGCTTTGAGGTTGTTCTAGATATTAGCCAATTATTATGGACTTTTTCTAAAAACAGCTTTTTCATATTTGGATTTGGGAAGTATATATGTTGATTTGTTATAGAATCAGTATAGTTTTTATCATCGGATAATTTATCAAGTGCTATTATCTGATGTTCACTACCAAGAAATATTTGTTTTAGTTTTATTGTAAGTATTTCTTTATTATCCTTATCTTCTTTGCTGAAATTAATGCACTTAGCAGCCTCTGAAGGGTTGTATAGCGAATCGTCAATAAAAATAAAGAAACTCAATAATGATTTGTAAGGAGTACTTAAGTCTAGTTTAAATGGAATAGAATCAGCTAAATTTAATATTTTCTTATACCTTAGTGGCTTATTGCTAATAGATATACCTTTTTTATTCCCAAGAACATAATAATCATATAATTGGGGTATTGATTTAACAGTCTTTGAAGAATAGAACCACTCTCTATCTTTTCTTATTAAGTATAACTTTTTATTATTAGGAAATAGAAAATATCTATTTTTCTCGGCTATGCCTTTTCTTCTGTTTGAAATCTTATCAATGTCTAAATGAAGAGTCAATAATATAGCATATAATTCTTTTATTCTTCTTCGTTTCAAACTTTTGCTCAGTCCAATATCCTCCATTGTAAAAGCCGCAACATCTAAATCTACATTTGGCTTAGTTACAAAATAGTAATGAGATTTTACTAGTTTTTGGGGCGTAGAATTAGAGAAATCCCAGTTATCTTGAGAGAGTGCTGTGAATTGTAAGCCTAGTATTATTGAAAGTATTAATAGTATCTTTATTCTTATTGTCTTCATTTTCATTGTATTTATTATTATTCTCTAATATTCTATTTCTGTTTTGCTACTAATCTTACCTATAATAAAAGCTATTATTATTGTTAAGTATAATTGACCTGCTAATCCAATAAAAACTGCAATATTTCTAGCCATAGGGCTTTTTGGACAGATGTCCCCAAATCCAATAGTAGAAAGAGTTATATAGCTATAGTAAATAATATTTCCTGCCTTATTACTTAAATCAGTTATGCTTATTGCATCAGGATAAAATAGAATAACAGTTGTATTAAGTATTGTTGCAACTACCCCAATTAGTAAGTATCCGTTTATTGCTTCTAATATCAGTCCTGTATTAACTTTTTTGCTTCTCGCAATCTGAATAAGTAGAACAAAGGTTATTATTGTAAAGACAATAGCTGAAAGTCCAAAGAGTATTAGTAATGCAATTTTCGATTCTACAAAGAAAATAATTATATTAATGATAATGCCAATTAGGGGAAATAATTTGATAAAAGTATTGTTTTTCTCAATAACAGAATAGGTTGATAGGAATATTAAAGAGTATAAAAATAAGTTAATATAAGACCTGATTACTGTTTTTTCAAGTAATGGACTTAGAAAAACAAATATTAATATGCTTAGTAATAAATATCCATGCTTAGGAAACCTCCGTAAAACTTTGTACATATAAGATAATATTGAAAATATAATTTTAATATTGCAAATCTAATGAAATTTATATAAAAAACTGTATTTTTGTGCTTATTCAAAAGAACAACATTATGATAGATATATTAAAGAAGAGTATAATTATAGTAATTATGTTATTGTCTTCAGTAATTATTAATGCACAAAATTTTAATAAGTTTACTGATAAATTAGCTTTTGGCGGTGATATCGGAATGTCCTTTGGTACATATATGTATATTAATGTTTCTCCAATAGTGTATTATTCTGTTAGTGAAAATTTTGTTTTGGGTTTAGGAATAGACTATACTTACTTTAAAGATAATTCATATCCAGGTTTTACATATGAAAGCTCAATATGGAGTCCACGGCTAATGGCAAGGTATTTTTTAGGAGAGAATATTTTTCTTCATGCAGAGATTCAACAAATGTTTTATCAAGATGTATATGGAACTACTTTAAATCCAAACTCATGGATTTCTAGTACAAGATATTATGCTGGTGGTGGATATAGAACTTGGATAGGATCTAGCTCATATTCTTTTATTATGTTATTGTTTGATTTGCAAAGTGATGAGTTCTATTTTGGTATAAATCCTCAGATACAAATGGGATTTGCTGTGGGGATATAAAGGCTAAAGTGAAAAGCAACTCATAATTTCCAACTCATAACTCAGAACTCAAAACTCAGAACTCAGAACTCAGAACTCAAAACTTCCAACACTATCATTTATACCAAGAAGCATACATATGATAGCTGTCTGAAATTCTATTAATTTCTCCCTTTGTAAGTTCAGGATCAAGATCTTTTATTTTCTTAGCTGGTATTCCAGCATATATTGAACCTCCTTCTACAATAGTGTTTTTTGTTACTACTGCTCCTGGAGCAATAATTACATTCTCTTCTATTACAGCATTATCCATTACTATTGCACCCATCCCAACTAATACATTGTCTTTAATGGTACAACCATGGATTACTGCATTATGTGCTATTGAAACATTATTTCCAATATTAGTTGGGCTCTTTTTGTATGTTGCATGCACTGTTGCATTGTCTTGTATATTTACATTATTTCCTATTTTAATATAATGCACATCGCCTCTAACTACAGCACTATACCATATACTACAATCGTTACCCATTTTTACATCACCTACAACAACAGCTGTTTCTGCAAGAAAACAATCTTTTCCAAATTTTGGTTCTTTCCCTTTTAGTTCTCTAATTATTGCCATAATATTCTATTTTAAGTATATTTTTAGTGTCTTTTGTGATTCTGTATCTGTTGTCAATTCTATGTCCTATTACCCATATTATTTTGTCTTTAGAACATAGGAGTTTAATTCTGGACTTCTCTATATTATTAATTTTATTGTCAATAAGAAAGTCACTTAATTTCTTATCTCCTTTCATCCCTAAAGGTTTGAAAGAGTCTCCTTGTTTCCAATTTCTTATTGTTAAAGGAAATTCTATTTTTTCAAAATCTAAAAATGCAAGATTATTATTATTTATTTTATAGTTACCTGAAAAAGGAAATTCTATCTTTAATTTGAATAATTTCCATACCTCATCCTCAATATTATTAATAATAAATTCTGTACTTTCAGGTATATGAGATTGTATTTTGTTGAGAATTAGTAGTTTTCTATCAATATTAACCATATGAGTAGAGCTATATACGGTTTTTCCAGTATTATTATTCTCAATAATTTTTGAAATATCATTAATATGGCTATTCTGAAAATTGTAATCCTTTAACGAATTATACAATAAAAGTTTATAGAATTTATGCTCTATTAATTCAGAAGTACTTATCTGAAAAATTCCAAATTTACTTTTTTCTATTATATTATCAAGTTCTTTTTTGATATGTAAATTAGCATATTGTTCTACCTCATTTAGATGATGTATCGTACTGTTTAGGGATTTACTAAAATCACTTCTTAATTTGTAAAATTCTGGTAGAATATGATGCCTTATATAATTACGTTGATATTTATCTGAAGCATTTGAAGAGTCATTTCTATATGGGACATTATATTTAATGGCATATTCTGTTATTTCTGTTCTGGTTGTGAATAGGAGAGGGCGAATGATATTATTTTTAATCTTGGCAATACCATGCAAACCGGCAATGCCACTACCTCGAAGTGTATTTATAAAGAAGGTTTCGCTTTGGTCGTCAAGGTGATGAGCTATTGCTACATAATTGTAGTTTTTTTCTTCTGCAAGTTTATCGAACCACTGATAGCGTAAATCTCTAGCAGCCATTTGGATGCTTATTTTATTTTTACTGGCGTATTCTTCTGTCTTAAATTCTTCTTGATATAGTTTAATGTTGTTTTTATCACAATATTCTTTTATAAAAGTAGCCTCATTATCAGCTTCCTTACCTCTAAGCTTAAAGTTTATATTAGCAACAGCAAAGTTATAATCCGATTGTTGAAACAAGTGTAGCATTCCCATTGAATCAATGCCACCACTAACTGCTAATAGGTACTTTTGATCTCTAGCGTTAGGGATTAAATAATTAATAAATTTTTTGAATGCTTCTAACATATTATTACGCTTTTAGTATCTCATTTTCGTGATTATTAATTGCGGCATTGCAAGAAACTAAGGTTTATTGAAAATGATTATACAAAAGTACAAATAAAAAAAGGCCACCCGAAGGTAGCCTTTTATATATATTATCAAATTATTGAATTATTCAACAATCATTTTCTTAGTTACAGAAGTATTTCCAGCTTGAACAGTGTAGAAATAAATTCCACTTGTTAAGTTATTTGAAGAAATAGTTACAGTATGTGTTCCTGTACTTAAAGTACCATAGTTTTCAGTATAAACTTTTTGTCCAGTAATATTAATAATCTCAATACTTACATTAGCAGATTTATTAAGATTAACATCAATTTGAGATGTTCCATTAAATGGATTTGGACGGTTTTGAGATACACTGATATTATTTTTGTTAATTTCACTTACACCAATAGTACTTGTGGTGAAGTCAGCTTCAACAAAAGAAATACCTTTTAAATATTGAATAGTAACAACATCAAGAGGAGTAGTTCCTAAGTCTAATTCTGCTACAGGGATAGTATAAGTTCCATTATCACTAAGAACTATGTCAGACATATAATGAAAGAAGCAATCACCTTCAGGTCCAGTTCCTTTAGTAAAGTTAACAGCTTGAGTCTGTTTTCCAGTAACAACATCATAACCAACAGCAACTATATCAGGGAAAAGATCTTGTGGATATCCACTAGGATCAAGAATAGCAGAACCTAAAGCAGTATCAGTATCAGTCCAAGTAGCAAAAACTTTAGTTCCATCAGCAGTTCTACCAGCTTGTAGTCTTAAGTCCCAACCAATAGCATCAGTACCAGAACCATATCCCGAATTTGCTGCATCAACTGCTACAGTTGTAACATCACCTAAATGAACAGCATCCCAACCAGTAGCTGTCGTAAAGATATCAAAAATTGGGTTAGATAAACTTGCATTAGCAAAGTAGAAAGAATATCCTAGAGAGTCATTATGATCAGAAGAAGCAGCAGCAACTCTTGCAATTATGTGTAAGTTTCCATTAGCATCAACTGTTCCATCATTACTTCCGCCAAATGAAGGACGAGCATAATTAGCACTTGGAGTCTTCATTGGTTGAAGATAATCAGTAATTGTTGTAAGAGAACCAAAATCAAATATTGGCATTTTAGCCCAGTTTGCACCAGCATCAGTAGTTTTCCATACTATTGGTTGGTAAGAACGTAAGTCATTTGTTACATCACGACCTACACTCCAAAAATATCCTGTCATGCCATCAGCAGACCATGCAGTATTAAATGCTGAGTATATACCCATATCACCATCACCGTCTACAACAAAATTTTCTTGGAATTTAGTTACAGTCCAATCAACATTCTTTTTGTTAACATTCCATACACCTTCATATACTTTAATAGTATCTAAAGAGTAAGGAGTTGCTGTATAATTAGTTCCCATTACGTGGAATTTACCATCAGAAGTAGATTGTAATCCCATACGAGGCAGAGCACCATAAGTAGGTAAATAATCATGGCTAATTATAGTATTGTTTAATTGCATGCTACCTAAAAATGCATGTTGCCATACGTTAGAAGATACACCATCGTGTGAAGGACCGAAAACAACAATAAATGCACTGTCTGCAACAGTATTTCCAGTTGGATTATATAGTACACCACCTGGGTAACGATTATTATAACCTGTTGCGTTAGGGAATGCCATGTTAGAAGTCCATGTATCACCACCATCTCTTGATTGAGAACTAATGATATCTCCTGATGAAGTTCCACCACTTACTGCTGGGTCACCTCTATGAGTAAAATGTATAACTCCAATATCTTCATTAACTGTTAATGGAGAACATTGTTCAACAAGATATCCATATACGTTAGCTGATGATGATAATTGTGCTATTGAAATTGATTTGCTACTAGCACTCTTTTTAAAAATAGGCTTTGCTGCAAGGTTTGTATTGTTTTTTGTAGGAACATAAGCAACTTCTTTGTCTGCAAATTGTTCTCCACTTTGGTTAGTGTTAACTTTGTGTACGCTGTTAACGCTTTGCCCAATTGCCCAAGATGTGATTCCAAGGCTTAATGCGAATAGTAATCCTTTTTTCATGTTAATTAATTTTAGTTAAACTTTGTGTTATTTTGTATCTGTCTAGTTTATTGCTTACAAAATTACTAATTTTATTTGATAATAAAAATAGAATTATAGAACAATATGTTATTTTTTTATATTTATAAATAACTGAAAATCAATATTAATAGGCTAGAGGTTTAACTTATTCGTGGATATATACTCTTTTTACCCTTGGCGAAATAGAGGTTAAAAGCTCATAAGCAATAGTATTAATACTTCTTGCTAACTCAATTATTGATGGATTTTCTCCAAAAATACATACTTCATCTCCTTCTTTTGCATTAATACCACTTAGGTCAATCATACACATATCCATACAGACATTCCCAATAATTGGAGCATTTTCCCCATTAATAATAACATAACCATTGCCTTGGCTAAATCTTCTGTCAAACCCATCGGCATAACCTATTGGAATAGTTGCAATTGTCATATTATGCTTTGCGATAAATGCTCTATTATACCCTACACTCTCACCCGCTTTTATGTGTTTTATTTGTGAAATAATACTTTTAAGCTTACTAACAATATTAAGGTTGTTTTGTTTTTCTTTATCAGAAGCAATTCCGTAAAGTCCTATTCCAAGTCTAACCATCTCGTATTGAGATTTAGGAAATCTGGTGATAGCGGCAGAA
>Ga0164318_10003118_pt1 | contig 15625 bp, 14 predicted proteins | sample GuaBasSedimGuay9_FD_113734 | JGI IMG/M metagenome (GOLD analysis project Ga0164318, IMG submission 113734) | Subseafloor sediment microbial communities from Guaymas Basin, Gulf of California, Mexico - Guay9, Core 4571-4, 0-3 cm | ecosystem: Environmental > Aquatic > Marine > Hydrothermal vents...
ATTTCTTGAATTACGCCTTCAATTGTCCCAAAACCTCCTTTAGTAGCTAGCTCTTTTATAGATTTTGGCTGAGCGACAATTTTTTTTATCTCAATTGAACCAGATCCATCTTTAGGGGTAATTGGTATTATTTTAGTCTGAGTAGATGCCGTTAAATCAATTTTTGTTTTATCACGATAATTTGGTTTAGGAGTCAAATAAGTTATTTGTGCATATTGATTTTCTTGAATACCCTTGATTTTGTCGCAGTGATCTCCCCAAAATGTGATGTAGACAATATCAGTGTCATCTCGCACGCTTAACGAGGCTCTTTTTCCTTCCCCTCCATCTTTTCGTTGAAAAGGTTTTGGACCGAAAATTCCAGAGATTATGCCTTCCACATTGACAAAGGGTAGGGAAAGTGATAAGTCTGCGATTTTTGTGATTTTAAGGCTGCTATCCCCCTTTTTTGGGAGCATCTTTGCGTCTACATTATCGGGTTGTAATTGGATCCGACTCTTGGAACCTATGTGTATTTCTAAACTATTTTGATTTCGACCAGGTTTCACAAATCCATTAACTATCCTAAGAATTTCACCATTTGAAAATCCATTTTCATTAATTATCTGAGTATTGAATTCTCCCCAAGCTACACACCGAATCATTCTGGTTGCATCTTCTATTATAAAAGGTAATAAACTTCCTTGTGTGCCGTCTTTTTTATTAAAGGTTTTAACTTCTCCAATATTAACAATTCTGCCCACTATTGTTGCGTTAGTATTAGGTTTTAACTCACGAATCGGTTGATCTGTATCCAAATTTGCGGCTGATTTGTTCTCTTTTAAATCAACGCCTAAATTTTTGGCAACAATTACTATCGCACCTTCTTCATCAACCAAACCACTGAGTTCTTTAATTTGTTCATCTATTTTTTTTTTAATTTGATCTGGCGTCAAACCTGTTTTTTTAATTATCTTCTGAATTGTTTCATCTAAATTCATGAGTTTCACGTTTAATTATGGTATTGGGCATTAAAATCTATTTATTATTCCTATAAGATCATTTAAACTCATATAATAACAATAATTCGAATGAAATAGATCCCTGCAATGTGGATAGCAAGAAACAGAAAAAATTATTCTGACGGAATCGGATTCTTATCTTCATCCAATTCTAAACCTTTTTTGCATATTGGACAACTGTGTCGCATAGAAATCCATTCTAATAGATGTTCTGCATGAGCTTTCGAATTACATAAGGGACAAGCCAAAACTTCATCAAAAATACTGATTCCTTTTCCACACACGCTACATTTTAGACTTTCTTTTGCATTTATTTTAATCATTCCTTTTGCAGGATCTAATCCAATATCTTGAGCAGTATCCTCTGTAGGAATAATTACTTTTAATTCTCCTCCATCTTTACTACCTTTTTGGACACAAAATACAGTTCCCCTGGTTCCATCTGTTCGGTTTCCAATCCATCTAACAACACCTGAATAGATGGTTTTGCCATCACGACCTACCATCATTTTTATATTTGCATTTTCTAAGACAAAGGTTTGAATTACTTTAGTAACTTTTACATCTTCCACTTGTTGAGCCAATACTTGAATCAAGTATTTCGGACCTTTAAAAACAAGCGGTTTTATATTAATCATGTTCTGCTTTTTCTTCGCCATCTAAATCAACCAATCTTATTTTTCATACGATAAATTAAATAGTAACTTCATCACCTAAAAAAAATTGTCCTCTGCTTTTTTCCTTTTAAACCATAATTTTGCGTCCTAAAATATCTTCCTCTTTTTTTCTTAAATGTTTTCTGACTATCCCTCTTCTGGCACATCTTCGTAGAAAAACACATAATTTTGTTCTAAATTAGACCTAATTTTGATTTAAGAAAACAATAATAGCATAAATCTCGAGAATTTCCCGAAGGTTCATGGCAATTGCTACAGAATTGGGTAATTTCTGATTTAACTCTCTCTTTTATTAACTGATACGATTTTAATTCAGATAAATCCTTAGAAGAATTTTCAATTGGTTTATTTAATTTAAGAATATTTTCATGCATTCGTAACAAATTATATTTAACCTCGGCTGATTGATGTTCCAAATGATTGAGAAAGGTTTGCACTTGTTTTCTAAGAATAAAATATGGTTCCACATAAGGACATGGAGTTGTTTGAATAGGAAATTTTTTAAAATAGCAATAAAGAGTAATTTCTGATTCTGGAATTTCCATTAATGGCTTAACTCTTGGGATAAAAATTCCCGATTCTACTTGCAAGTTTCCCCAAGGAGGATGGAGAAAAATTCGAGATAAATCATTTCGTATTATATTTTGCAAGAAAGTTTCTGCTTGATCATCCAAATTATGTCCAATTACCAAATATTTAGCTCCAATTTCTCTTGCTTTATCATTAAGTAAGCGTCTTCTGACTGTTCCACAAACCGTGCATGCATTTATTAAAAGGTTTTGCAAATTCGGAATACATTGATCCAAACTTAATCCGAAATGTTCTTGAAATCTTAGAATATGTAGGGGAATCTGCCATTTTTTGCAAAATTTCTTTGCGATTTCCACACTTTCCTCTCGATAACCATGGATTCCTTCATCAATTAAAATCGCATGTATTTCTGTGGAGGATTGGCGGGATCTTTGAATTTGGATTACATTATATAAAACTGCTAATGAATCTTTACCTCCAGAAACCCCGACTGCAAGTTTATCCATGGGAGAAAACATTTTATATTTTCTCACAGTGCGTAAGATTTTGCGTTCGATGGTTTTTACAAAATGATCTGGACAAACATATTCATTTGATATCTTTCGATGGTAAACCGCTGGTTTTTGGCAATAAGTACACTTGATAATTTCATCCACATTAATTTCCTCAGGTAAGTTATTCCATATGCGATATGGGTGAATAAAAAAAGCACATAAATTTTGATATTACAACCAAAACAAAGTATTATTGAATTTTATAAGCGATATAATTAAACTTGCAATTATTACTCCTCCGGTAATCCATGAAATTATCCGAAAAACCCGCTTTTTCAGTTTTTCTCTTTCATCCAGATCGAATTCGACTTCGACTTCAATTATGGTTTTTGGAGCAGGCAGAGGTTTTGAACGGATTTCTATGGTATCAAGAAATCCATCTTCTGCTGTATCTAATGCAATATAATCCAAATTTAACTCCGAATTTGCTTTGATTGAAGCAGATTCAATGGAATCATGTTGTTTTTGACTTTGATCCAAAGAAGGATTCTTTGTTTTAGAATTATCTTTTGAACGTTGGTTTGAATCAGATGATGGAGATATACAACATGAAAGGATTTTTCGAATATTATGGGTATACAAGTGCTGCTGTGGTTGTTTTGGGTTAAATTCATACTTCAATTTTTTTTTTGTTTTGGGATGGTATTTTTCCCCAATTATTTTGGCAATTACTTCTTTCATCATTCTACCGCCATCAAAAATTCCCGCAGGAAGTAAATTAAAGAGCGCTAAGCTGAAGGAAATCATCCAAGTATAGAAAAGAAATTGATAATAATGAATTGGAAAATTTGGACCTGTTATTTGTCCAACCCAATTTTTAGGAACACCATATGTTTGGGAGTTAAAACCGATATATATTGGATTTACAGGAATGGCCACGGTGTTCAAAGTATAATTTTGTCCAGTAATATCTGTAACTACCAGAATATCACCGACTTTTGGCTTTATAATGGAATCTACGAATTCACGAAAACTTTGTGAGGTTAAATTCAATGCTATACCATTAACATGCGTAATAAGGATTCCTTCGTTAATTCGTCCTTCGTTGACTCCTCCCTCAGTTTGGTTCGAAAGCACTCGGGAGATCTGAATATGTGTGGAATTAACTTTCGTGAAATTGATTCCAACAAAGATATTACGTAAAGAGTAGGCTGTGGCAATCCGAGGTTCAAAATTTACATCAATCGATGTGTTTTCTCCACAACTATCAGTGAGAATTAATTCATAATTTGGTACATATTGTGAAAGAAAACTGGAAAGCGTGCTATTTTGGCTGTAATCAATATTAGTTCCATTGATTGCTGTAATATTTTTCCCAAGAATGTTTTTATCGAAATTATTTCCCCCTTGCATGGAATCATCTACACTGGTAATGGTAAATGCGGTGTTATTTATTGCTAAATAGGAAAAACCTACAAATGCTCTATGTCCTAAAATTACTGTTCTATTGTAATATTGGTGAGATGTCGTGTTATAACATTCAAAAATAAGATGATCCCCTATACTACATTGAATTCCAGTTTGTTCTGTAGTCTGATTGAGTAGTATTTGAGTCAAAGTTGGACCTTCGTAATTATTTATTGTAGTTCCGTTCACTCTGCTCACAATATCTCCTGGCCAAATATTGTCTTCATTAAATCCTCCTTCAATATTTGGAACCACTTCAACAATTTGAAATCCTTGAGTCTCATAGGTTAAATTCATAGTTTGAGGATAAACAAATAACAGTAGAAAGACAATTCCAGCTAGAAGAATATTTGACCAAACTCCTGCAGCTGCAACTCGTAATCGTGTAGAAGATTTTACTTTTTTCGTATATAATTGAAATTCATCAACTTCGACAAATGCACCATAAAAAAATATGAAGAAAATGCCTCCTCCCATAATACCTGATGATTTTACTTTAACTCCATCTGTTTCTGCAGCAATTGCATGAGAAAATTCGTGAATTGTAATTGTAATTAAGAGTGGAACTATCATTGCCGTAAATATGGGTAAATCGATAGTTACACCTGGGATCAAAGGAACAATGGCGTTTTCAGGTTGGGGATTTATTAATAATTGAATAAAATTTGAGATAAAGAAATAGAGTGCATACAGCATTAAAAGAAAGGAAACCACAATTCCTATGTTCCAGAAAATTCTCCAAAACCTCGGAGCTTTTTTTGCTATACGATGAAAAGTTTTGTTTAACCATTTTGATCGAATTAAAATCAGAAATGGAAAGAATAAGGTGATATTATCCCGTTTTTTCCCCAAAATTTTGATAAGAACAAAAGAAATTACCCAAAAAGCTAATGAAATGAAAAAGAATGGGCTTTGTATCAATGAAAGAAATAATTCAATCAAATCCATGAGATTGAAAATCTTCCGCTAATTAAGAAAATTGTCCTTTTTGATTTGGAAATGTATTTGGGTATATCTTTCATATTTTAACCTTCATCAAATTTCGCATTTTTTAACCTTTCCTCAAATTCTAATATTACCAATATATCCGTATTCGATCAGAATTTGCTTCCACTGTATCTCTGCGCCGGCTGAAATCAGATAAGGAAGGGAAATTGGGTCAAAAAAAATTCGAAAAACCAATATTTCCAATCAGATTACCAATATTTCCAATCAGATTACCGAATAATAAGAAGAAAACACTTATAGGCGGAAGGATTTCATTTCGGATACAAAATTTAGAAAAGCTAATACATATATAAAAAATTCAGGCGAAAAAAATGAATAATGGATTTACATCAATTTTACTCGGAACGGGCTTGAAAGTAATAGGACTTTTTATTCTTGCTTTCATAATGTTTCGGCGCTGGAGACGGCAAACAAAACGATATTTCAGTGATTTTCCCTTCTTGATGGGTCTTACATTTGTAATGTATGCTGTAGGGAAAATCTACGACCTACTTGTTTATTACTATCTTTCCAATGGGCAGCCATTTAAAGATCTATCTGAGATCCATTCACCGTACGGGTTAGAGTTAATCAAATTACGCTTTTTCTTTAGCCCTATGCTTGTAATCATCCCTTATGTAATTATAATGCTGGAAATTTGGATGGAAGGAAAGGTAAAATGGCAGGTGGTAATCACCTCATCTTTCAGCGTTAGCTCAATTACAGCAATTTTGATTTGTCAAACTTATCAACAACTATTACTGATCAATGCTTCAATTTCAGTTGTTCCGGTCTTAATTTCAGTTATTTCGTTTTTCTTGATATATAAGAGGAAGCGAATGCCGGAAATAAACTCACTGTTGATTGCCATTGGCCAGTTATTATTTATTATATTTCAATTTATTCGCCCAATTTGGGCGACAATAGGTGGAGATCCTGTTTGGGGTTTGACTTGGATTGCTGAAATCGTGGAAACTATTCCTTTAATTCTTAATGGATGGGGATTTTTGACTCCTGCCCCATATGCAGATGAAGTATGATATGGAATTCAATCTTAAAAGCTAATCTTTTTTTAAGTTCTTCATTACAATTTTTTCAATCATTATTACATCTAATTTCTTTTAAACTAATTTTGATCGATAGCAAAGTTTTTTTGCAATTTTACGATTTTTTTAGAGTAAATCTGAAAAAAGAGAGTCTTTTGGAAAGAAAACACATATATTCTTGAAATCTACTCTGAAAAGAGAAAAAAATCAATAGAAATTGAAATTAGAAAATATTTTCTTGATCTGCTTCAACACTTCAAAAATTTTTTGAAATAAGATTATGGAATTAATAGCGAGAGGGGGATTTGAACCTCCCGATCTCAGGGTTATGAGCCCTGCAGCCTAGACCAGAATTGCCTACGGTGCGAAATTCACCGGCATCTAGCCCATCTCGCTATGGAAAAAGATAGTATGTGATGTTAAGATATGGGGGCTATTAAGATTTTCGGATAGTGGGATGATTAAAAAAAGGAGAAACAATAATTTTAATAAATTTGTGGAAATATTCTGGATCTGATAATCTTTTTACAATATTCAAATAGAATTGTTTCATTATTGCGAACTTCAGCACTTTGGCGGAAATTTTTGTTCCCAGTTCCAATATCCATAAATATGTATCTTAAAAAGAAATAATTACAATCTTGTTTTTATTTTATCTAATGGTTGATTCCAAATTTTTTGAGTACATATCACTTTCCCAAGTTATCCCCAGTCAATTATTCTTAAATAAGGATAAGCTGAAGGCAGTACAGAGTAAATATATTGATACAAAGGGTGAATTGAATTTCTCTTATTTTGAACCTGTTCCTATAAAAAAACGTCATGGTAAGGTCTTTTTCACAGATGGACATCATCGGGCATTTTTAGCGTATCAATTAGGGTATCAAACTATCCCAATTGAATGGGATACTGATGATTTAGATTGGGAATTGTATGATATCTGTGTGCAGTGGTGTGAAGAATCGAAAATTAGTTGGATTGGTGATCTTGCGTCTAGAATCCTTTCTACCCCAGATTATGAAATATTGTGGATAAAACGTTGCGAAAATATGCATCGCGAGATCATAGATAAACAAAAAACAACGTAGGGAAAGTTAAAAAAGGGAACACAATAATAATCGAAACGATGATGATAAATTATTTGTCTAAAAACATCTGCGTTTAAATGAGGGAAATTGCTATTAAATAATGTGGTGAGAATAACCTATGGTTGTTCTTCACCGGTGATTAAAACAATGAGTGTAATGAATCCAACAACCGACGGAAGTCGTTTTTATACGCCCCCTGCGATACATGTTTTCATTCAAGATTTACAACAAGGCCAATGGATTGAAGAAGAAAAAGTTGTTTCAACTCGTTACGGGCGAATAAAGCGTTGTAGAATTTTCGGAGTTGTAACAATACGAAAAGAACCAGCTCCAGAAAACCAAGAAGAATCCTTTTTAGATGAGTCATTCACCCAAAATGCACGAATTTCCTTTCAAATTGATGATGGAACGGGAAGAATTTGGGTAACGATTTTTGGGATAGAAATTAAGGATTACAACTTTCTTCAAAAAGGAATTTTGGTGGAAGTTGTAGGAAAACCACGATTTTACCGAAATAATATTTCCTTGGTGGGAGAATTTGCACGAAAAATTGAAGATCCAAACTGGGAGACTCATCATATTTTAAAAGTACTGCATCGCCGTAAATTTAAGCCACGTTTAGAAATTGAGAAGGTAGAATCGACTTCTTTTACCGAATTTAACTTTGATTCAAAAGAATTTCCAGATATGAAGGAAAACGTTAAAAAATTTGAGTCTTTGCCCAGTACGGATTCAACAGAGAATCAGATGATTGAAGAAATTTCACATGATATTGAAAATCTTTCGGATGAAATAGAAGATCTTTCTTCAAATGATCCGTTTCATTCTCTCACAATTATGGATGAGATTGTAAAATTCATTCAAAAAAACGATGAAGGAGATGGGGTAGCAGTTTCAGCTATTCAAGAAGCTTTTCATCTGGATTTGACCGCTTTAAAAGGGTATTTAGAGCAACTTAGCCAAGACATTAGGATTTATAAAACTAATGTGGGTTATTATTCTGCTTATTAAATTAGCTGAAAATTCCCAAATTTTTTTTGCTAAGGAACTTTATTTCTTTTAATGGACGAGAAAGAATATTTGGCGCTAGTTGATCGCGCATTAGATAAAATTCCCGAAGGTTTTCATGAAACTGATCGCTGGAAAATCCCCTTGGCAAGACTTGAATTTGAAGGAAAGAATACCATTATTGTAAATTTTAATGAGATTGTAGATTCGATTAAGCGGGATGAAAACCACTTTATTAAATATATTTTACAAGAAGTTGGTACGGCAGGAAATATCAAGGGAAATAAGGCAATTTTGAAAGGGAAGCAAAAATTACGAACAATTAATCGTTTGATCAATAATTACTGCGAAACCTACGTGATATGTGAGACATGCGGAAAACCAGATACTGTTATTGTAAAAGAGGGCCGTGATCATCTTTTAGTTTGTCATGCATGCGGAACCAGACACCCTATCAAGTTATAAATTCTTATTTCAACCCTTTTTTTCGCATTTTAGTTTTATGATTAGAGTTATTCAAATAAGAAATAATTCACGGATGAAATATTTCAAATTATGATTCGTAAAACTGATTGTGCGAAAAAAAACTATTAAAATTATTTTACAAAAAATCTGGAATAATTAGAGAAATACCATGACCCGACAAATAAAAACACCCGAATTCGAGGGATTTATAAAGGTACATCAGAAAGGTAATGAAGTCACAATCGGAGCTTGCGATGTTGAGTGCATTGGGCTTAGCTTACATGAAGGAAAATTCCAATTTCAAGTAACAGAAGCGTTTTTCCACGGAGATCGCAAACCTATTTCCCAAATTATACCTATTTTACAAAAATCAACTAATTTCACAGCAGTTGGTGAACATTTGATATCAAAATTGGTAGAATTGCACATTATTCATCCTGGTGGGATTTTGGAAATTGAAGGTATTCCGATTGCAATGAAAATTATTTTTTAGCATGTCGATATACGTATATGTAGAACGAGAAATGAAACTACGGCGATTTTGTTCAAAGTGCGGTAAAATCATGAATAATGAAGAAAAAATTTATCCAGGATTTTTATGCCGTGCGTGTTATGGAAAAGAAGAAATCCATGTACATCTACCCCAGAAAATCCAACTCCGCAAGTGTTATATTTGTTCTGCTGTTTCTTTAAGAATTGATGATAAATTTTTAGATTGGCAGTATGTTCCTCCCGATGAACTTGAAATAGATTTTTTGAGCAATTTACTTCATGAAGCATTGATTTTTTCTCTTGAAGATAAGTACTCTATTCACTGCATTTTGTTTCTTCCTCAATCAATCTCTTTTGATCAAGATTCAGATATTCACGTTCGAATAGAATATCAAAAATCAGATGAACTCATTACAGGAGAATTATCTTTAGAAATCCAATTAAGAAAAATACAATGTCCGTACTGTGCTCAAAAATCTGGCGGCCGGTTTGATGCGATTTTGCAAATAAGGATTCAACATCCGAGAGATATCCCCCGTCTCCAAGAAATTTTAGATGAAATTCACCTAATCGAAGCAAATGAACACCAAAAGAATCTCTCCTTTTTTATCACCAAAATCGAAAACACTATCAATGGATTCGATTTGAAAATTAGTAATAATGCCATGGCCCGAACCTTAATTCATCAATTACGAACAAAATACCCATTTGAAGTAAAATATTCCAAGCGATTAATGGGTATTGATCATGAAACAGGGACACGATTATATCGCCAGTCTACTTTATTACGATTAATTCCTGTTCATAAAAAGGATCACATTTTATTTGATGGTAAAGATTATCAAGTGAAAAATATCACACATAATAAGGTTATTTTGATTGAATTATCTGGTAAAAAAGTAAAACAACTTAATTTTGATCAGTTTCAAAAAAAGAAATGGCATTTTTTGGAAAATGAATCTGAAGATCAATCCCATTTTGAAAAAAAATCAAATTAAACCAATAATGAAGAGAGATACTATGGTAGAAGATAAACTAGTCGATCGATTGGAACAAAAAAGAGATAAACAGCGTATTAAGAAGAAAAGAAAAAAAGAAGAACGCATGGCAACTGGAGGCGTTTTTGACAAATATACCACTGAAAACATAAATAAATTACGAGTTAAAGGTATAATTAAAGAATTTGTTGGTATTATTTCAGCTGGAAAAGAAGCTAATGTATATTTTGCTATTGGAGAAGAAGATAAACCCTTAGCGGTAAAAATTTACAAAATTGACCCTCAAAATACTAAATGGATGAAAAACTACATTATTGGAGATCCTCGGTTTAAGAAAATAGGTAATTCGACTCATAAAATCATTTATACTTGGAGTAAAAAGGAATTCAAAAATCTAAAACAATTACATCGTCATAATATTCCCGTTCCCGAACCAATTTTTTGTGTCAATAATATCGTCTTAATGGAATATATTGGTGAAAAAAATGGTTCTCCTGCCCCCCGTTTAAAAGATGTGAATCCATTACCTGAACCCGTAAAAATTTTTCTCAAAGTTATTCAATATATCGAAGATATGTATTTAATTGCTAATTTGGTTCATGGAGATTTAAGTGAATATAACATTCTCTATTGGAATGATGAACCAATAATTATAGATGTCTCCCAAGCGGTTTCTACTTACCATGTGAATGCCCCTGTTTTTCTAAAAAGAGATTTAATCAATGTTTTCAATTTTTTTGGAGATTATCTGAATGAAAAAACAATTGGAACTGTTGATACTCTATATTCAAAAATCATGAAGGCATATCACAATAAATAAAAAAAACTTTTCCACAGCTAATTTAAAAGTGATCAAGTTTGATCAGTAGAAAATTGTCATGGTTATAGTACAATCACATAAACGATTTAATTAATGAATAATTGATTGTATTATGGCATTTTTCAAAGATCGATTAGCTGTTGTAATTGGTAAACATGGGGTCACGAAAAATCTATTGGAACAGCAAACCGGAACACACATAATCATCGATAGCAATACTGGAGAGTATCAAATTAAGCCAAATATGGAAATAAAATTCCCAGAAGAAAATCAGGAATTTCAAGATCCAAATATTCGTGTATATACTACTCAATCGATTCTAAATGCCATAAATTACGGTTTTAACCCCCAAAAAGCATTAAAACTGCTTGATGCTGAGATGATTTTTGAATTAATTAATTTAGAACAAATCTTAGGTCATTCACCTAAAAAATTGAAGCGGATGAAAGGGCGATTAATTGGAGATCAAGGAAAATTTCGACAAGATCTTGAGAAATTTGCATGTGTGAATATCTCAATATATGATAAATATATAGCTTTGATCGGGGAATTTGATTCTATCAAAATCGCAAAAAAAGCCATAAATATGATCTTGCAAGGAGCACCTCACAAAACGGTAATTAATTATCTTCACAATGAGTACCAGAAGAAAAAACAAGAAGAATTTACCGAAATGTGGAAACCCACCATCTAGATTTCTAATTAATATAAATTCAAATTTTCTTCATTTATTGATCTAATTTCATTAATATTAAAGAAATCATCTGCAAGAGAAGGTCGTTGAGTGTCTAATTGTTGGGCAAATTCTGGTTTAATAAATGAAATTTTAGAATTTCCTAACATTTGCGGTGATTTCACTCCTGTAATTAATAGCATCACTCTCAAAATTCCGGTTAAATTTGGATCTACTCGAGCACCCCAAATAACTTGGGCATTTGGATCCATACGTTCAGTAATTAAATCCGCTACTCGAGTCGTTTCAACCAATGTTAAATCATTTCCTCCTGAAACATGAATTAAAGCACCTTTTGCACCAGAAATATCAAAGTCGAGTAAAGGCGAATTTAATGCATCTTCGATTGCTTCTTCAACACGATGACGGGGATCATCTCCTTCGCCAATCCCAACTATTGCCATTCCTGCAGAACTTAAAATAGTTCGGATGTCGGCATAATCTAAGTTTATCAGTGATGGAAGAGAGATTGTTTCCGTAATACCTTTTACCATTGTAGCTAAAACTTCGTCTGCTAAGCTAAAGGCTTCTGTGATTGGCAGATCAGCTGCAATTTCCAGTAATCTATTATTATCAATTAAAACTAAGGTATCAACATAATTTTTTAAGGCATTAACTCCATCTTTAGCGCGAGATACGCGTTTCATCTCGGCTTGAAATGGCATTGTAATTACTCCTACTACAATAGCACCTTGATTTTTAGCAATTTGAGCTATGATAGGAGCGCTTCCTGTACCGGTGCCTCCACCCATTCCACAAGTAATAAAGACCAAATCGCTCTCTAAGAGAATTTTCTCCAATTCAGGACGAGATTCTTCAGCAGCTTGACGTCCAATTTCTGGGCGTCCTCCTGCCCCAAGACCACGGGTAAGATTGCTTCCAATCAATAGTTTAAAATGGGCATGAACAGATTCTAAGTGTTGTCGATCAGTATTAATCGCTATACAACGCGCTCCCCGAATACCAATTTTCATTAGACGATCCACTGTGTTGTTTCCAGCACCACCACAACCTAATATCAAGATGTTTGCTTGACCTATCTCAGATTTAAAGATATCTGTTTTTTTCGTGTTCATATTAACTGGGGAATTTGTCAGATGATGTTTCATGCCAACCGATCCTTCACTCGAGGTATAAAAAATAAAAAGAGCATTCGAGTTTTTATATGTGATATTATCTACATATATATAATATTCTAAGAGAGGCTGAATTCCGCGGGATTTGGATCTCCTTGGTATCTAACAATATTTTTTTTCCCTAAAAACAGTATCTTGGGAATCTGATATGGAAAACGGGTTGACCAAGTGAGCGCATACGCACCAACATTAGCTATTACTATGATATCTCCCTTTTGCACCGATTGAGTAAAGTTGTATTTTTTAATTAGAATGTCTTGATCTGAGGGTATGTAACCCATAAAATCCATTGGAGTATTGGGTGATTCAGTAATACGATCTGCATTGTAAAATCTTAACGAGGATTTCATAAATTTAGGGATGAAATTATTTCCAATATTAAGAAATACAACACGATGGTGTGGATCAACACGAATCACTTGTGAGATACAGAATCCTGTATCTTCCATAATAAATCTTCCAGGTTCATAAAAAATAGTGCAATTCTGAAGATTTTCCTTGCGAAGCATCTCTCGCATTCTCTCGAGATAGGAGCGAAATTCTTTTTCCTTTAATGAGTCGGCATTTGAAAATCCTCCTCCGATATCAAGAATCTTTGTTTCTAACCCTGCAAAATTTTTTATTTTTTGAACTATCTCTATCAAATTATTAAGATTTTGTTCATATTGTATCCAAGTTTTCAACCGTGTTCCATAATGGGACAAAATACCAGCATATTCAAGTTCTGGATTAGCAATAAAAATTTTTGATAGGGTTTGAAATGTATCTTTAGTATGAGAAAGCCCGTGACGACTTGTATATTTCAATGTTTGGAATTTTAATAGAATTTTAGGCTTATATTTATTTGATTTATTATTTTGTCTAATACGTTGAGAGATTTTGGGAATTTCATCTATATCATAAATTACAATATATGGAATTTCCATGGAAATAATTTTATCGAGCAATTGAGCGGATAAATAAGGTCCTCCAACTATAATTCGGGAAGAATCAAAATTGAGCTTTTCTAAAATTTTCAATTCATTAAATGAAACGATTTCAGCTCCAAACTGCTCATCTCTGATTATTTCCATGGTTTTTTGCAAGAAATTTGCTTTCATGGAATAAAAACCTCTTGATTTGGGAAAAACCTCTTTAAATACAGAAGTAATATATCGTATGTTATCTCGAATTTTTTGTTCTAAGAAAAGAAATATTGGTGTTTCCCAATTTTGGGTTAAATTTTTGCACAAGATATTTCCCAACTTAAGTTCTCCATTTTCTATATTTACATACTTATTTCCATATAGAGATTTCTTATTTTTACTCATTTCAATTTCCTCCTAAATTTAATTTTTTTATGATTTTCAATAATTTCTTGATAATTTTGCAGCGTTTTTACAGCGATTTCTGTCCAATTGTTGTTTTTTAAAACCTTTTTTTGACCTGCAATTCCCATTTCGGTTCTTAAGGAAGGGTTTTCTATAAGTGTGGATATCGCTTGAATTAATTCTTCTATACTATCAAATTCGACTAAAAGTCCATCTTTTTTTTCATTTACAACTTCTTGCATTGCCGGAATTTTTGCAGCAATTACTGGAGTTCCTGTTGCCCATGCTTCTAAGAAAGCAATTCCATATGCATCAGAACGACTGGGCATACAGTAAATATCGGCCAATTGAAAGACTCCAATTTTTTTTTTATCATACATCCCAGCAAGATTTTCTGGAGAAATATTTATAATTTGTACATTTTTGATAATTTTCTTGAGATTTGTCATTTCATAATTAAATGCCGTGGTACTTGGACCAATAAATACGATACTGCATTTTTTATACTTTTTATCTAAGTATGGGATAATTTTTAAAAGGGTGAGAGCTCCCTTCTCAAAATTTTTATACCCACAGAATAAAATTAAAGGTTTTTGGGGATTATATACCTTTAGAAATATTTCTTGATAATTTTCTTGATTAAATCGCTGTGCATCCACTCCCATTGGCATTACTACAATTTGTTTTTCTTTTATTCCATGTGACAAGAGAACTTGTTTTTCATAGTTAGTGCAGGCAAAAATGAGATCAAATTCTTGTAATATCGAGTAAAACACCTCATTTTGATATCGGATATTGGCAAAATGGAGAAATGGAGTAATACAAGCTGGAATTTCAAAATATCTAGCAATAAGTAAACTATAAAGAATATTTAGATAAGGAAAATAAGTACAATGAATGATTTGTGGTATAAATGGTAATTTCTTTTCAAAACGCTTGAAATAGAGATCATCTATTAGTTCTGAAAGTATTGGTCCGTTTTCGATAAGTGGGTTTAAATCTGAAGCAAATTCAGGTACGTATAGATTAGTAAGATAACCAAGTTTTTCAAATAAATTTTGTTTTTGGGTTCTATTTGAGTTATTTTTACTGTTATGATATGATTTGTAACGGTAAATATCAAGATTTTTGTAATGAGAAAAATATCGGTGTTTTGTATCAATTATTCTTCCATTTCCCCGTAATGCCCCAAAATCAATTGCATTTGAAGTTAAAACTTTAACATTCATTTCTTGTAGGTTTAAACGTTCTAAATCAGAACGCTTAGAGATACGTAGAAATTCTCTTCCTAAACGTTCAAGTAAGAAATCTCCACCACTAATGGCAGGGTAAAATCGGGTAGGAAATAGTAAAATATTCAATTTCTTCATTA
>Ga0164318_10003119_pt1 | contig 15624 bp, 11 predicted proteins | sample GuaBasSedimGuay9_FD_113734 | JGI IMG/M metagenome (GOLD analysis project Ga0164318, IMG submission 113734) | Subseafloor sediment microbial communities from Guaymas Basin, Gulf of California, Mexico - Guay9, Core 4571-4, 0-3 cm | ecosystem: Environmental > Aquatic > Marine > Hydrothermal vents...
CATCCCTTTGCGGGCCAGATGCTTGGTAATCGCCGAGGTCAAGGTCGTCTTGCCATGATCAATATGTCCAATGGTGCCCACATTCACATGCGGCTTCTTGCGCTCAAACTTCTTCTTGGCCATGTTGTACTCCTTCTCCTAATCTCAACCACTATCCCTCTGTCACAAGGCTTAACTGCTCGATTTCCCTCGCCCGATAATGTCCTCGACCAGGTTGGCGGGCACCGGTTCGTAACGGGCAAATTGCATGGTAAAGACCGCCCGACCCTGGGTAGCACTCCTTAATACCGTAGCATAGCCGAACATACTCGCCAGGGGCACCTCGGCCTGGATATTTTTTACGCCCTTACGGTCATCCAGACCTTTGATGCGTCCGCGGCGGGAATTGAGATCTCCGATGACTTCCCCGACATACTCCTCCGGAACGACGACTTCTACCGCCATCACTGGTTCCAACAGGATGGGCCTGGCTTTTTTGGCGCCCTCTTTGAAACCCAGGGACCCGGCGATATGAAAGGCGCGTTCGGATGAGTCAACTTCATGGTAAGAACCATCCACCAGAGCAACCTTGATATCCACCATGGGATAGCCGGCTAACACGCCGGTTTCCAAGGCTTCTGAGACGCCTTTTTCTACCGCCGGAATATATTCCTTAGGTATGGCCCCGCCAATAATCCGGTTCTCAAACTTAAAGCCCTGGCCCGCGGGTTCGGGACTTAATTCCAGCCACACATGGCCGTACTGGCCACGACCGCCGGTCTGGCGCACAAACCGGCCTTCGGCCTTGACCGGTTGGCTGATGGTTTCCCGATAGGCCACTTGGGGGCGGCCGACCCGGGCATCGACCTTGAATTCCCGTAATAGCCGGTCAACGATGATCTCCAGATGTAACTCGCCCATGCCAGAAATGATCGTCTGCCCGGTTTGCGGATCGCTATGCACCCGAAAGGACGGGTCTTCCGAGGCGATTTTGTGCAATGCCTGCCCCAACTTATCCTGATCAGCCTTGGTCTTGGGCTCGATGGCGATATCGATCACCGCCATCGGCACCTCCACAGTTTTTAACACCAAGGGGGCCCGTTCATCACATAAGGTATCACCCGTAGTGGTTTGACGCAGGCCGACCGCAGCGACTATATCTCCGGCATACGCCTCTTTAATATCTTCCCTTTTGTTGGCATGCATCTTGAGCAGGCGACCGATCTTTTCCTTAACCCCTTTGGAGGCATTGTAGACCGCGGTGCCGCTCTGGATAACCCCTGAATAAATTCGCAAGAAAGTCAGATGGCCGACAAAGGGGTCAGACAACAGTTTGAAGGCCAGAGCCGACATAGGGGCATTATCATCGGCGGGCCGCTCTTCCTCGACCCCTTGGGGATTTATGCCCACTACCGGCGGGATGTCGCTCGGAGCCGGAAGATAATCGACTACCGCGTCGAGTAGGGGTTGGACTCCTTTATTTTTGAAAGCCGAGCCGCAAAGCACTGGTATTACTTTCAGACTGAGGGTTGCTTGTCGTAATACCCGCCGCAAATCTTGGGCGGCAATCGGCCGATCCGCCAGATAATCCTCCATCAGCTCATCATCTATTTCCGCCAGGGCCTCTATCAGTCGACGACGATTTTCTTCTGCCACCTCCTGTAGCTCGGCAGGGATGGCCGCCAGGTGAAATTTATCCCCCAGCGCAATGTCATCGTAGGTGATGGCCTCCATATTTACCAGATCAATCACTCCCTGAAAATTTTCTTCCGCACCTAGGGGTAGCTGGATTAACACCGGATTGGCCTGTAAGCGGGCCCTAATCATGTCCACTGTGCCAAACAGATCAGCGCCCACCCGGTCCATTTTGTTCACAAAGGCCAAGCGCGGCACCCCATAACGGTCGGCCTGGCGCCAGACCGTTTCTGATTGGGGCTCAACGCCGCCGACCGCACAAAAGACCGCCACCACCCCATCCAATACCCGTAACGAGCGCTCCACTTCAATAGTAAAATCCACATGCCCGGGGGTATCGATAATATTGATGCGATGATCCTTCCAATAACAGGTAGTGGCCGCCGAAGTAATGGTTATGCCCCGCTCCTGCTCCTGTTCCATCCAGTCCATCACCGCCTGACCGTCGTGGACCTCGCCCATTTTATAGGTCACACCAGTATAGTAAAGGATTCTCTCGGTGGTTGTGGTCTTGCCCGCATCGATATGGGCCATCAAACCAATATTTCTGACCCGCGCCAGCGGGGTACTCCGTGGCAATTCCTTCTACCTATCCTCTCCTTACCAGCGATAATGGGCAAAAGCCTTATTAGCTTCGGCCATCCGGTGGGTATCTTCCCGTTTTTTGATGGCCCCCCCACGATGATTGAAGGCGTCCAGCAATTCCCCGGCCAGCTTGGCCTCCATACTTTTCTCCGGCCGATCTTTGGCATACTGGATCAGCCAGCGGATCGCCAGCGACGTGCGCCGATCCGGCCGTACTTCCACCGGTACTTGGTAAGTCGCGCCCCCGACCCGTCGGGATTTGACCTGAATCAGCGGGCGAACATTGTCCACTGCCTTATGGAAGACTTTCAGAGGCTCCTCTTGCACCCGCCGGCCGATGATGTCAAACGAATTATATAGAATGGATTCCGCCAGACTCTTTTTACCCCGCCGCATCAAGCCGTTGACAAACCGAGCCACCAGGGCATCCTTATATTTGGGATCGGGGATGATCAGGCGTTTGTCCACTTCCCGTTTTCTAGGCATGGTCTAACACTCCCAATAATAATGCCGGGAAAAAGTTTATCGCCACCTTATTTCGGCCTTTTGGTGCCATATTTGGACCGACCCTGGCGGCGATCTTGGACTCCCACGGAGTCGAGCGTCCCCCGCACCACATGGTAGCGTACCCCGGGTAAGTCTTTGACCCGGCCGCCGCGGATCAGGACTACCGAGTGTTCCTGTAAGTTGTGCCCCACCCCCGGAATATAAGTAGTTACCTCAATACCGTTGGTCAATCGCACCCGGGCGACTTTGCGCAGGGCCGAATTGGGCTTTTTGGGGGTCGTGGTATAGACCCGGAGGCACACCCCGCGTTTCTGGGGACAGCCTTTCAAGGCTGGAGTCGAGGTCTTCTTTTTGATTCTTTCTCGACCTTTTCTAACCAATTGGTTTATTGTCGGCATTCCTTACTCCACTGGGCAACTCTGGCCGTTTGGCCGTTTGCTAAAACCTTTCATTTATATCGGGTCCGGCCCGGTTTGTCAAGGTATTTATCATTACGGCTTAGTTGGGGTAACTTCCTCGGGAAATTGCAATTGTAGATGGCGGTAACGCGGTAGCCCGGTTCCGGCGGGAATCGGCCGTCCCATGATAACGTTTTCTTTTAAACCCCGCAGGTAATCAACCCGGCCGGCCACCGCGGCATCGGCCAGGACTTTGGTGGTTTCTTGGAAGGAGGCCGCCGAAATCCAGCTTTCGGTAGATAGCGAGGCCTTGGTAATCCCTAAGAGCAGCGGTTCGGCCGTGGCTGGCTGCTTGCCCTGGCTCATGACCTCTTCGTTCTTTTCTTCAAAGACAAACTTCTCCACCTGTTCCCCGATCAGGAAATTGGTATCCCCTGGATCCGTGACTCGGACGCGGCGTAACATCTGCCGGACGATGACCTCAATGTGCTTGTCACTGATCTTCACCCCTTGCAGGCGGTAGACCTCCTGGACCTCGTCCACCAGGTAGCGGGCCAACTTTTTCAGACCGCTGATGGCCAAGATGTCATGCGGATTGGCCGAACCATCCATCAGCGGTTCCCCGTCCCTGACATAATCGCCTTCTTGCACCGCGATATGTTTGCCTTTGGGGATCACATATTCCTTGGGCTCGCCGACCTCGGGAGTGACGATCACCTTCCGTTTCCCCTTGGTCTGGCGGCCATAACTGACTACCCCGCTGATTTCGCTGATTACCGCATTCTCTTTGGGTTTGCGAACTTCAAACAGTTCGGCTACCCGCGGCAAGCCCCCGGTAATATCCTTGGTCTTGGTGGTTTCGCGCGGGATCTTGGCAATAATATTTCCGGGACTGACCTTATCACCTTCATTCACCATCACGATGGCCCCTACCGGCAGATGATAACGGGCCACGGCTTGGGTCCCAGGTATCCGGGCCGTCTTATTACTTTCATCTTTAATGGAAATGCGTGGCCGCATTTCCGGTTCCCGTGACTCAATAATGGCCTTGGAGGACTTGCCGGTAACGACATCCACCTTCTCTTGCATGGTGACATTGTCGAGGATATCACCAAATTTGACGTAGCCCCCGACCTCGGTCAGGATCGGGTTGGTATAGGGATCCCATTCGATCAACACCTGCTCGGGAAAGACTTCCTGGTTCTCCACTACCCGCAAGCGAGCACCATAGGTCACCGGGTAGCGCTCCCGTTCAATGCCCTTTTCGCTGACCACTATTAATTCCGCCTGGCGACTGAGGGCCACCAAGTTGCCCGTCACGTCGGTTACTGTCTTCATGTTTTCAAAGCGCACCCAGCCGTGGTTGCGGGCCATATGGTAGCTTTGCTCGGCCCGCCGAGAGGCAGTACCGCCGATATGGAAGGTCCGCATGGTCAACTGGGTTCCCGGCTCGCCGATGGATTGGGCGGCAATAATACCGATGGCCTCGCCAATATTCACCTGGGTGCCATGAGCCAGATCGCGGCCATAGCATTTGACGCACACTCCCCGTCGGGTCTGACAGGTTAACACCGACCGGATCTTGACCCGCTCGATACCCGCTTCTTCAATGCGCTCAGCGGCATCTTCATCGATTTCCTCATTGGCCCGCACCAGGACTTCACCGGTGTGCGGATCAACAATATCTTCCAGGGCATTACGTCCCAGAACCCGCTCCCCGACCCGCTGGATAATCTCGCCGCCTTCGATCAGCGGCGTTACTTCAATACCGTCGATGGTCCCGCAATCCTCTTCGCTGATCACCGCGTCCTGGGCCACGTCCACCAGGCGTCGGGTCAGATAACCGGAGTTGGCTGTCTTGAGCGCCGTATCGGCCAAGCCTTTGCGTGCTCCGTGGGTAGAGATAAAGTATTGCAAGACGGTAAGACCTTCCCGGAAGTTGGCAGTAATCGGGGTTTCGATGATTTCGCCGGAAGGTTTGGCCATCAGCCCCCGCATCCCGGCCAGCTGCCGCATCTGATCCTTGCTGCCCCGCGCCCCGGAATCGGCCATCATGAAAATCGGGTTAAAACTGGTAGTCTCCTCTTCCAACTCATGGACCCGACCCTGAGAATCAACTTTCTGGCCGCGGATAGTCTCCCGGGCCATCTCGCCGATCATTTCGGCCGCCACCTCATCGGTCGCCTTGGCCCAGATGTCTACGACTTTATTATACTTTTCACCTTCAGTAATCAGACCTTCACGATATTGCTCTTCCACCAGGGAGGCCTCGCTCTGGGCTTCCCGCAGAATCTCGGCCTTGCGGGCCGGAATTATCATATCGGTAATCGAGATCGAAATGCCGGCCTGAGTGGCATATTTATAACCCAGATCTTTCAAACGGTCGGCCAGTACTACCGTATTCTTAATCCCGGTTTCCCGATAAGCCCGGCCCACCAGCTTGCGGATCTCTTTTTTGGTCATAGTCCGATTAATGGCCTCAAAGGGCAGTCCTTCGGGGAGGATCTCTTTGAGCAGAATGCGGCCCACCGTGGTATTGACGATCTGACCATCAATCCGCACCGGGATGCGGGCATGTAGATCTACTACTCCCTGATCATAAGCGATCCGCACTTCCTCGGGAGAGGAAAAGGGCAAGGGCTGTTCGCCATTGATCGGTACCCGCTCGCCCTTGGCCAACGGCCGTTCCCGGGTAAGATAATAAAGCCCCAACACGATGTCCTGTGAAGGGACAATAATCGGGTCACCATTGGCCGGGGACAGAATATTATTGGTGGACATCATCAAGACCCGAGCCTCAATCTGAGCCTCTAAAGACAGGGGTAAGTGAACCGCCATCTGGTCGCCGTCAAAGTCAGCGTTAAACGCGGTACAGACCAAGGGGTGCAGCTGAATGGCCTTACCCTCGACCAGAATCGGCTCAAAGGCTTGAATCCCCAAGCGGTGCAACGTCGGGGCCCGGTTAAGCATCACCGGATATTCGCGTACTACCTCATCCAGCGAATCCCAGACTTCGGGAGTCTCTTTTTCCACCAAGCGCTTGGCAGCCTTGATGGTATTAACAAATCCTTTATAAACCAGCTTATGGTACACAAAGGGTTTAAATAGTTCCAAGGCCATCTTTTTGGGCAGGCCGCACTGATGCAGGCGCAGGTCCGGACCGATGACGATCACCGAGCGACCGGAGTAATCGACCCGTTTGCCCAAAAGATTCTGCCGGAAGCGGCCCTGTTTGCCTTTGAGCATATCGCTTAGCGATTTCAGCGGCCGTTTGTTGGGACCGGTTATGGTCTTGCCGCGCCGGCCATTATCAAACAGCACATCGACGGCTTCCTGCAACATCCGCTTTTCATTACGCACAATGATTTCCGGAGCATCGAGTTCCATCAATCTTTTCAGCCGGTTATTACGGTTAATCACCCGTCGGTACAGGTCATTGAGGTCAGACGTGGCAAAGCGGCCGCCATCCAACGGCACCAAGGGCCGCAGATCGGGGGGCAGTACCGGGATGACCGACAGCACCATCCACTCCGGACGCACGCCCGAGTCTTTAAAGGCATCGACCACCTTGAGGCGTTTGCCCAGCTTCTTCCGTTTGGCCTCGGAACTGGTTTTGGCGATCTCCTCCCGCAGGTGCTCGGACAGGGAGACTAAATCTATCGTCCGGAGCATGGCCTCAATGGCCTCGGCCCCCATGCCGGCCTCAAACTCCTCGCCATATTCTTCCCGGGCCTGGCGGTATTTCTCCTCCGACAACAGTTCGCCCCGGTGTAAAGGCGTCTCCTTAGGATCAACCACCACGTAGGATTCAAAATACAGGACTTTTTCCAGTTCCCGCAGCGTCAGATCGAGTAGGTTACCTATTTTACTCGGCAAGCTTTTTAAAAACCAGATATGCACCACCGGGCTGGCCAGTTCAATGTGTCCCATGCGTTCGCGCCGCACCTTGGACTGAATGACCTCGACGCCACATTTTTCACAGACCACGCCGCGATGCTTCATGCGTTTATATTTGCCGCAATTGCACTCATAGTCCTTGGTAGGGCCAAAGATCTTGGCGCAGAATAACCCGTCCCGCTCCGGCTTGAAGGTTCGGTAATTGATGGTTTCCGGTTTTTTGACTTCGCCATGAGACCAGGAGCGGATCATTTCCGGGGAGGCCAGCGAGATGCGCACGGCATTGAAACGGAGCGGGTCTTTGGGTTTGGCAAAGATGCTGTTTAAATCTTCTAAGGCTACTTCTCTTGATTTATTCATCGCTTTCTGTGCCTTTAGTTTCTTGGTCCTCCAGAAGCTCGATATTCAAGGCCAGACTCTGAAGCTCCCGGACCAACACATTAAATGATTCTGGCAGCCCAGCTTCGAGGTCATATTGACCCTTGGCGATTTTCTCATACATCCGGGTCCGACCGGCGACGTCGTCGGATTTCACGGTGAGAAACTCCTGGAGGGAATAGGCCGCACCATAAGCCTCCATGGCCCAGACCTCCATCTCTCCCAAACGCTGTCCGCCGAATTGGGCCTTGCCCCCCAAGGGCTGCTGGGTAACCAGGGAATAAGGACCGATTGAGCGAGCATGTATCTTGTCATCTACCAGATGATGCAGTTTCATCATATACATAATACCGACGGTTATTTCTCGATCAAAACGCTCTCCGGTACGACCGTCAAACAAAATTGCCTTACCCACCTCCGGGACTCCGGCCTCTTTTAAACAGGACCGGATTTCATCTTCGGTGGCCCCGTCAAAGACCGGAGTCGCCATATAAATGCCTTCCCGATAATACTTGTGCCACCAAGTCCGCAAATCATCATAACTGGCATTTTCCAGCCAGGCGTCCAGGGCGGGCTCCTGAAAAATCCGCTGCAAACGACTCTTAATGGCATCTAGTTGATAAAATCGGTCGATCATGTGGGAGACCTGGTGTCCCAAGGCCTGGGAAGCCCAACCCAGATGGGTCTCCAGCACCTGCCCGACGTTCATGCGCGACGGCACTCCCAAAGGATTGAGAACGATATCTACCGGGGTACCATCCTCGAAGTAGGGCATGTCCTCAATCGGCAAAATCCGGGACACTACGCCTTTGTTGCCATGGCGGCCGGCCATCTTATCCCCCACCGCCAGCTTGCGTTTCATGGCCACAAAGACCTTGACCATCTTGATGACCCCGGGAGGCAGCTCGTCGACCTTGCGTAACCGGTCGATCTTGTCCTCGAAGATCATATTCACCAGATGCAGTTGCTCCTGGTAGGCATCCAGGAGCTTGTCTACCTGTTCTTCCACTCCGGGCTGGGCAAAGGTGATGTGACGCCAGTATTCCATCGGCAGTTGCGCTACCAGGTCAGAGGTTACCTCGCCACCTTCCTCTAAAATGATCGTCCCCTTCCGTTCATCTTTCAGCGTGGTCTCAACCTTCTGACCAGTCAATACCTCGGCCAATTTCTGGGTAAAGCTATGGGTTAGGATCGCCAGCTCATCGCCTTGATCTTTCTGTAACTTGGCCACCGCCTCATCTTCGATCGACCGGGTCCGGCTATCTTTCTCAATCCCTTTGCGTGAAAATACCCGGGCATCAATTACTACCCCTTCAATGCCGGGCGGCACCCGTAGCGAGGTATCGCGGACATCCCCGGCCTTTTCTCCGAAGATGGCCCGTAACAATTTTTCTTCCGGGGACAGTTGGGTTTCGCCCCGCGGGGTGATTTTGCCGACCAGGATATCACCGGTTTTAATCTCGGCACCGATACGGATGATGCCACTCTCATCCAGATTGCGGAGGGCCTCTTCGCCCACATTAGGGATGTCCCGGGTAATCTCTTCCTTGCCTAATTTGGTATCGCGGGCCAGAACTTCGAATTCCTCGATGTGAACCGAGGTAAAGATGTCCTCTTTAACAATACGTTCACTGACCAGAATGGAGTCTTCAAAGTTACACCCGCCCCAGGGCATGAAGGCTACCATGACGTTCTTACCCAGGGCCAATTCCCCGGCCGCGGTAGCCGGGCCATCAGCAATAATTTGCCCTTGTTCCACCCGGTCGCCGCGCATCACAATAGGCCGCTGATTGAAACAGGTATTTTGGTTGGTACGCTGGAATTTAATCAACTTGTAAATATCTACCAGGGAGCTTGACTCCCCCTGCCCGCCATTACCGGCTCGCACCACGATGCGCGAGGAATCAACATCCTCCACAATACCACTACGTCGGGCAACGATCGTCACCCCCGAATCCCGAGCCACGACGTCCTCCATACCGGTGCCGACCACTGGAGAAGCACAGGTCAACAAGGGCACGGCCTGACGTTGCATGTTAGAACCCATCAACGCCCGGTTAGCATCGTCATTTTCCAAAAACGGGATCAGCGAAGACGCCACACTTACCAACTGGTTGGGCGAGACATCCATAAAGTCCACTTCTTCGGGGTGGACCAGGACGAAGTCTCCGGCCTTACGGGCCGAAACCAGGTCTTGGACAAATCGCCCTTCGCTATCAAGCGGCGCATTGGCCTGGGCGATAACATGTTCACCTTCATCCAAGGCGGTTAAATAGCGGACCTTTTTGGTAACCCGGCTCTGGATGCGACCGTTGCTCTCTTCTTTTTCCACCACCCGATAGGGGGTTTCAATGAAACCGAATTCATTTACCCGGGCATAAGTGGAAAGCGAGACTATGAGCCCGATGTTGGGACCTTCCGGGGTCTCAATCGGACAGATGCGGCCATAATGGGTGGGATGCACATCCCGAACTTCAAAGCCGGCCCGTTCCCGCGTCAAGCCCCCCGGCCCCAGGGCACTCAAGCGCCGCTTATGGGTAATCTCCGACAGCGGATTGGTCTGATCCATGAACTGCGATAACTGGCTGGTCCCGAAAAATTCCTTGACCACCGCCGATACCGGTTTGGCGTTGATCATATCATGCGGCATCAAGGTGTCGATGTCTTGCAGGCTCATCCGTTCCTTAATGGCCCGCTCCATGCGCACCAGGCCGATGCGGTACTGGTTTTCCAACAGTTCCCCCACGGCCCGCACCCGGCGGTTGCCCAGATGATCGATATCATCGACCGGCCCTTCCTGGTCTTTCTGATTAATCAATTCCCGCACCGTGTACAGGATGTCTTCCCGGGTCAGCGTAGTTTGGGTAAGGGGCTGGTCCCGTTTTAACCTCAAGTTGAGCTTCAACCGGCCTACCGGCGATAAATCATAATATTCCGGCTTGAAAAACAGGTTTTGAAAAAAGTTAAGGGCTACCTCCAGGGTGGGCGGATTACCGGGGCGTAAGCGTTTATAGATCTCCAGAATGGCCTCCCGCATATTGGCAGTTTTGTCCACCGCCAGAGTATCGCGTAAACACGGACTGACATTTATCCCATCGATATAAAGCAGATCCAGTTCCTTGATGCCCCGCTCCTGCAGTTGCTCCAATTTCTCTTCGGTGATGGGTTCATTACATTGAAGCAGTACCTCCCCGGTTTGGGGATCCAAAATATCATGGGCGACCACCCTGTTGACCAGCTCGGCGGGGGTAGCTGATAAGTATTCCACTCCGGCTTCTTGCATCCGGCGGATCAAGGCCGGGGTTACTTTTTTCAATTTCTTGACCATCACCTCGCCGGTCTTGGGATCGACAATATCGGTGATGGCTTTTTTGTTTATCAAAAACTCGGGAATGAAGCGCCGCCGATAAGTATCTTGCTCGAGATAGATCTTCTCGGTCTGAAAGAAATAATTTAACAGTTCCTCGGTGGTATAACCCAAAGCCTTGAGGAGTACCGTCACCGGGAACTTGCGACGACGGTCAATCCGGACATAGAGAATATCTTTATGGTCAAATTCCAGGTCGATCCATGACCCCCGCATAGGGATCAGGCGCGCCGAGTACAACAATTTGCCGCTGGAGTGGGTCTTGCCCCGATCATGGTCGATATACAGGCCGGGGGAACGATGTAACTGGCTCACCACCACCCGCTCGGTCCCGTTGATGATAAAAGTGCCGTTGTCGGTCATCAAGGGTATGGTGCCGAAATAAATCTGTTGTTCCTTGATATCCCGGATGGATTGCGTTCCCGCCTCTTGATCGACCTCATAGACCACCAGCCGCACGGTTAGCTTCATGGGGGCTTCATAAGTCATACCCCGTTGGATGCACTCTTCCATATCATACTTGGGGTCGGCAAAGGCGTAGCTGACAAATTCTAGAGAAGCGGTCCGACTAAAATCCCAGATGGGGAAGACGCTCTTAAATACCCCCTGCAGGCCATAATCCTCCCGTTGTTCCGGGGGGACATCATTTTGTAAGAATCGACGATAAGATTCTTTTTGCATTTCGATCAGATTGGAAATCTCAATAAAGCGCTCAATCTTCCCGAAATTGCGACGGTACAGCTTTTGAGGGGAGAAAACCTCGGCCATTCGTTCTCCTTGCTGGTAAATCAACTAGTAACTTCGAGTTGCTGGTTGGCCGGTTGGCGGCCAACGCCAAACTCGAAAACAAAATTATCAAAAGGCTACTTAATTTCGACTGTAGCCCCTTGTTCTTCCAATTTCTTCTTAATTTCTTCGGCCTCCGCTTTGGAAACCGCTTCTTTCAGGGTAGTAGGGACATTTTCCACCGCGTCCTTGGCCTCTTTCAGCCCCAGACTGGTAATGCCCCGGACTTCTTTGATCACCGGAATCTTGTTGGGCCCGACTTGGGTGAGCACGACATCAAATTCGGTCTGCTCTTCCACTGCGGGCGCCGCCTCCGCGGCACTGGGAGCCGCCACCCCTACGGCCACCGGGGCCGCCGCGGTAACTCCAAACTTCTCCTCCAGCTCTTTGACCAGCTGGGATAACTCCAAAACCGTCATATTGGCGATAAAATCAATCACCTCGGCTTTGGTTACTTTCTCCATGGCTCGGGTCCTCCTTATTACCTCGATTTCAGTCCAGCGATCGACAATCGCCGCAAAAAATTAAATCTGGTTCAAACCAACATCAACCCCCGGCTAGTCGCCCGGGGCGGTTTTCTGGGCCTCGATGGCCTTCAAAACATTAAGTAACTGGCGCACAATGCCGCTCAGGACATTTACCAGTGACGTGGGTATGCCTTGCATGGCGGCCAAGAGCTGACTCAACAAGACTTCTCGGCCCGGCAGTTTGGCCAGCGCGCCGATATCCGCTCCGGCCAGTACCGAACTGCCCAACACCCCCGCCTTCAACTTCAGATCGGGTTTATCCTTGGCAAATTTGGTCAAGACCTTGGCCAAATTTAGTGGATTGTCATATCCCAAGGCTACCGCGGTGGGGCCGTTAAAAAATTCCTCCAGCCGCGCCGAGCTCGTCTCTGCCGCCGCTCTTTTGAGAAGGGTGTTTTTCACCACGATCAACTCGCCGCCGGCTTCCTTGATCTGCCGGCGCAAGGTGGTGATTTCCGTGACCTTGAGACCTTTGAAGTCCGTGAGCACATTAAACTCAGCCCGTTGCAACTTTTCATGCAGGGCTTCGACGACCCCGCTTTTTTCACTTCTTAGCACCTGCGGCTCCTCTTCCGTCTCCGATTTTTCCGGACTCTGCCCGCCACCCTGACCGTTAGGCGGAAGCCATTCTGATCAGATTTTTGACCTCTAAGGGATCGATCCGAATTCCCGGCCCCATGGTGGTGGACAGCGCGATGCCGCGCAGATAAGCACCCTTACTGGTCGCCGGTTTTAAGCGGATTAAAGTGTCAAAGAACATCCCCAAATTCTGTAAAAGCTTCTCCGCGCCAAAGGAGACCTTTCCCATGGGGGCATGCACTACCCCGGCCTTATCGACACGGAAGTCAATTTTACCGGCTTTGAGTTCCTGCACCGCCCGGCTCAAATCAAAGGTCACGGTCCCCACCTTGACATTGGGCATCAATCCCCGCGGACCCAAGATCTTGCCGATCTTGCCCACCTGACCCATCAGGTCGGGGGTGGCGACCGCCTTGTCAAAATCGAGCCAGCCACCCTTGATCTTTTCGATCAAATCCTCGGCCCCGACATAATCGGCTCCGGCGTCCAGGGCCTCTTTTTCTTTTTCGCCTTTGGCAAAAACCAAAACCCGCACCTGCTTCCCGACGCCGTTAGGTAAGACTACCGCCCCCCGGACCATCTGGTCGGCATGGCGGGGATTAACCCCTAAGCGCACCGCCACATCCACGGTCTCGTCAAACCGGGCATAAGCGGTTTCCAGGGTTACTTGTAGCCCCTCGGGAAAATTGTATTTTTGGGTCTTGTCGACCTTTGTACGGGCAGCCTGATATTTTTTCCCGCGTTTAGACATCCCCTGCTCTCCCTTTAGCACCGATTGTCTTCACTTAGACAATCTCAATCCCCATGCTGCGCGCCGTCCCGGCGATAATGAGCTTCGCGGCTTCGATATTGCTGGTGTTAAGATCTGGCATCTTCTGCCGGGCGATCTCTTCCACCTGTTGCCAATTTACCTGCGCCACTTTTTCCCGGCCGGCCTCTTTGGCCCCGGAGGCAATCTGTGCCGCCTTCTTGAGCAACACCGCGGCAGGCGGCGTTTTGGTAACATAGGAAAAAGAACGGTCGCCATAGACGGTGATCAGCACCGGGATAATCGTCCCCTCCTGACCCTGAGTCCGGGCATTATAATTTTTACAAAATTCCATAATATTGACGCCGTGCTGCCCCAAGGCCGGACCGATCGGTGGCGACGGATTGGCCTGCCCGGCGGGAATCTGTAGCTTGATTTGGGCCACCACTTTTTTTGCCATCTATTGTAACTCCTCGTTAACTTAATCGCCCCACCGGGACCTGGCCCGGACTAAAGGCAATGCAGCGCCTCCCTGGGGTATCGTCCTGCTGCCCATTATTGCCCGCAAATTAAATCTTTTCCAGTTGGGAAAATTCAAATTCTACCGGGGTGGAGCGGCCAAAAACGCTGATCATCACCCGGACCCGGCCCTTTTCGGCCTTCACCTCATCCACCAGGCCGTTAAAGTTGCTAAAGGGGCCGTCTATGACTCTAACCTTGTCGCCAACTTCGAACTTAATCTTGGGCTTGGGCTTGAGCGCCCCTTCCCGCATCTGGGTCAGAATCTTTTCGGCCTCGGACTCGGGAATGGCCACCGGTTCCGTGCGGCTGCCTAAAAAGCCGGTCACCTTGGGGGTGTCATTAACCAAATGCCAGGTGTCGTCATTGAGTTCCATGCGCACCATGATATAGCCAGGGTAAAATTTGCGCGCCGAGATGCGCTTTTCCCCTTTGACTATCTCTTCCACCTGTTCGGTAGGCACTAACACCTCGGTGATGAGGTGCTCCATCCTTTGGGCCCGCGCCCGTTCCTCCAGCGATTGCTTGACATGTTTTTCAAAACCGGAATAGGTATGTACAATGTACCATTTCTGACTCACGGGCCGAGGTCCTCAATCATCCGCTTACTTTTACCCTATGATATAACTAACAAATCTCGACAGTCCGAGATCAACGATCCCCAGAAAGACCGAAATAAAGATCACCAAAATAATGACCACCGCGGTGGCCCCCAAAGTTTCCTTGCGATTGGGCCAGGTCACCTTCTTTAATTCAATTACGGCTTCGTTAAAAAACTGCTTGGTCTGACGCCAACCATCCCATATCGGTTGCAGTCGGGAAGGCTTGCTCTTCTTGGCCCCCAGCTTGACTACTTGGGCTTTGGCCGGCTTTTTGAGTAACTCCTTGCCCGCTTTTTCCTGACCTTTGGCATTGGCCTTATCTTTGGTCTTAGTTCTCTTCATGAAGTCGTCGTTTTGTTATTCTTAAATGCCAATTATACAACATTAACATTATCTTAATCATGTTGTTCCACAACCCGGTTATTATCTTCTGACCGGTCACCCTGCAACCGGCTGGCTAGGGTTCATCCCTGGTTCAGGTGCAGAGGAAAATTGCCTGCCGCTTCCCGTGGTCGGCTCAATAGCCTGGATCGGAACAATGATGACCGCGATTAGTTGCTAACCCATGAGGTAGGAAAATGTCTACGAGGAAAAGTCCTGCCCACACTGGCAACCGTTTCCTAAGCCTGCAAGTTTTACCAGACCCCATCCCTTGTCCCACAAAAAAATGGCAGGCCAGGAGGGATTTGAACCCCCATCACCCGGATTTGGAGTCCGGTGCTCTAGCCGTTGGAGCTACTGGCCTGCAAACTAAACCTTACTTGGTTTCCCGATGAAGGGTATGCGTCCGGCAAAACGGACAGTACTTCTTAAACTCCAGCCGATTGGGAGTCCGGCGTTTATTTTTAGTCGTCGTGTAATTCCGACGTTTGCAGGTTGTACAAGCCAATGTTATATTATCGCGCATTTTTCTTTAATTTCAATATCTCAGAATTTATTCAATAATCTGGCTGACCACGCCGGCGCCCACGGTGCGGCCGCCTTCCCGGATGGCAAAGCGCAGTTCCTTCTCCATGGCAATCGGGGTGATCAGGCTGACCTCCAAGGAGACGTTGTC
>Ga0164318_10003120_pt1 | contig 15624 bp, 10 predicted proteins | sample GuaBasSedimGuay9_FD_113734 | JGI IMG/M metagenome (GOLD analysis project Ga0164318, IMG submission 113734) | Subseafloor sediment microbial communities from Guaymas Basin, Gulf of California, Mexico - Guay9, Core 4571-4, 0-3 cm | ecosystem: Environmental > Aquatic > Marine > Hydrothermal vents...
GACAAAGACCGATCCGCTCTACAACGACACCGACGACAACGGCACGCTTGACGGCATGGAGGATCCCGACAACGACAACATGACGAATATCGAGGAGTATCACGCAGGAACTCTCCCACTCGATGCTGACAGCGACAACGACGGTCTCTCAGACTGGGAAGAGGTGGCCCTCACTCACACAGACCCTCTCAACCCGGACACCAATGATGACGGCATCAATGACGCGCAGGACGATGAGGATAATGATGGGCTATCCAACGTGGCCGAAATCCGCACCTATGGCACGAATGCGACCCTCTGGGATACAGACGGTGATATGGTGCGTGACGGACTTGAGGTAGACAACAATCTCAATGCGACGAACCCTGACACAGACGGCGACGGCCTCTATGATGGTTATCACGATACGAACGGGAACGGGAGATGGGATGACGGTGAACTAGGTGAGGACATCAACACCAATGGCGTTGTGGATGTGGGTGAAACCGACCCTCTGAAGGCTGACACGGACGGCGATGGCCTCAATGACGGAGAGGAGCTGGCGATTGGTACGAATCCGCTTGATGAGGACTATGACAACGATGGCCTACTTGACGGTGAAGAGGTCAACGACTACGGGTGTTCACCGTTCCTCAACGATACAGACTCCGACGGGCTGAGTGACTACACCGAGGTGAAGGTCACTGAAACTGACCCGAACGATCCAACGACTCATGACGGAGTTTCTGACTACGACTACGATTCCGATGGTGACGGACTCGGTAACGGCGTCGAGATTGACGAGTATCACACTTCTCCCGGTGACATGGACACGGATGATGACGGCGTGTCTGACTACGATGAGGTGATGGTGTACCATTCAGATCCTCTGTCGCAGGACACAGATGGCGATGGCGTCGACGACTTGTGTGAGATCCAATACGGGTCTGACGTGAGCCGCCGGGACACAGATGGCGATGGCCTCGACGACTATGTGGAGATTGAAATACTGGGCACGAATGCAACACTCTACAGTACGTACAACAATGGAACCTCGGACTACGATCTTGACATGGACGGCGACGGACTCGGCAACGGACTTGAGATCTATGGTTACGGTTCTAATGCCACTGACAAGGACACTGACCACGATGGTCTGGATGACTACACGGAGGTCAAGCTGGCCGGGTCCTCTCCCACTGACAAGGACACGGACGACGACTCACTCTCGGACTACGAGGAATATGTCATATACGGGACCTCTCCCACGCGTTCGGATACCGATGCTGACGGACTGGATGATCACTACGAGGTGTACGTGTCACATACCTCGCCGACGAACTGGGACACCGACTCGGACCAGTTGAGCGACTACGATGAGATTAACACGTACGGTAGCGACCCCAACTCTCCCGACACAGATGGCGACGGGATTGGTGACAAGGACGAGGTGAATCTCGGAACGAACGTCAACTCCAATGACACAGACGGTGATGGTCTGAGTGACTGGGAGGAGTGGAAGGTCTATGATACTGATCCCACCGACGCTGACAAGGACGGTGATGGCCTCAATGATAAGGAAGAGATTGAGCATGGCACCGACCCGGAGAATGCCGACAGCGACTTCGACTCGCTGACCGATGGGGACGAGGTCAATAAGTACGGCACGAACCCTCTCGACGAGGACACAGACGACGATAACATCGCAGACAACGACGAGATCTGGAACAGCCACACATCACCCACATCTGCTGACAGTGATGGCGATGGCATCACCGACGACTTGGACGATGAGGACGCGGACGGAATCAACAACTTTCTGGAGATCTACCTGTACGAGACCAATTGCACACTGTTCGACACCGACGGCGATGGCCTGGGTGATGGCTACGAGATATTCACAAGTAAGACTAATCCACGATTCTCTGACTCCGACGATGATGGTCTAGGCGACTGGGAGGAGATTTTCAGATATCATGGCGACCCCAACGTGCGTGACACTGACGGTGACGGACTTGAGGATGGAGAGGAGGCGCTGACATATCACACCCTGCTTAACAGCACCGATACCGATGGTGACTCTCTGTCCGACTATGACGAGATCAAGGTGTTCGAGACAGACGCACTCCGGGCCGACACGGATGGCGATGGTCTCACGGATGGCCAAGAGCTGAATGTGTACAATACCGACCCGTTGAAAGAAGACTCTGACTCTGACGATCTCAATGACTATCAAGAAGTGGTTCTGGGTACTAACCCCCGAGATAGCGACACCGATGATGATGGCCTGACAGACTATCAGGAGAACAACCAGACGCTCACCGACCCATTGAAGTACAGCACTCAGGGAACAGGGGTTTCGGATGCTGACTGGGATATCGACAACGATGGGCTGACGAATCTACAAGAAATCTCTCTCACTAAGACGAATCCCCGCCTGAACGACACCGATGGCGATGGTATCAATGATGGCGATGACGACGAGGATCGCGACCTCTTGACGAATTACCAGGAGTGTGTTCTCACTGAGACCGATCCGAGGTCCAAAGACACCGACGGTGACGGCACGTCGGACTATAATGACGACGAGGATGGCGATGGTCTGAGCAACGGGGACGAGGTGTGGACTTACCACACCAACCCACTCCAGGAGGATACGGACCTTGATGGACTAGATGATGACCAAGAGCTTGAGGCGTACGGCACAGACCCGCTTGAGAAGGACACCGACGGAGACGGCCTCACAGATGGCGAAGAGGTGAATGACTACGGCTGCTCCCCTCTCGTGAATGACACGGATCACGACCTTCTCACCGATTATGAGGAGGTTCACCTCACAGACACGAGTCCCACCACGAATATGACGCATCCCGGTGTTCTCGATTCTCTATGGGATTCTGACAACGACGGCCTCGGCAATCTTGAGGAACTTCGCGTCTATTACACGACCCCTCTGGACCCAGACACTGATGATGACGACCTGCCGGACGGAGAGGAGATTGAGATAGGGACATCACCCCTCAATCGCGACACCGATGGCGACTCCATATTCGACGGTATTGAGTACTTCCAGTATGGGACCTCTCCGCTTCTTAATGACACCGACGCTGACGGTCTCTCTGATTCTCAGGAGATTGGCATATTTCACACGAATGCGACCAATCCGGATACAGATGGTGACCGGCTCACCGACTACCAAGAGGTCATAGTATACCACACTGACCCCATTGACCCAGATATGGACGATGATGGTGTGGACGATTACGATGAGGTGGTGACACATCAGACGAATCCGGAAGACCAAGACACCGACCAAGACGGCCTGACGGACTACTTTGAGATTATGATGTCATTGACATTGCCGACCAACAATGACACCGACGGCGACACTCTCAGCGATGGGCTCGAGTACAAGGTGTACCATACCGATCCCAACTCGTCTGACACCGACGGAGATGGCCTGTCGGATGCCTATGAGATTTCTGTGAACCTCAATCCGCTGTCAACGGACACTGATGGCGACTCCATTTCTGACAATGTCGACTTCGATCCATATGTTCACGTGGGCTACTATGTCACTGCGCTATTCGTAGGAATAGTAGGGATGGCCATTGTGGTGGTCAAGTTGAGACGCAAGATGGCTGTGAAGGAGTACGTGACGGAGGCAGAACCTGCAAGCCCCGGTCTGGAGCCAGGGATGGAGGTTGTTGTGGAATACAAGATTCGCAGTGGCAAGGTTGTATTCGGTGTCGTTGTGCGCAACGGCTCTAACACCGTCATGCAGAACGTGCATGTCGTCCTTGGGATTCCAGACCTGACTGACACTATCAAGAGCGAACTGATGGGCACTATTGAGCCCGGCAACTCTGCAGTGGCCGAGATTGAGTTCGAGCTTGAGCCTGGCGCAGTTGGTGAACTTGTCGGTATGGTTGAATATGACAGCCCCGAGGGTGACCACCGTGTTGTCAACCTGCGGCCTGTCAGGATAGTCGCATGATGACCACCGACTCCTCTGCAGGACCCTGACCGAGGCGAGTCCGAAGATTCATATGGGGGGCCGGCCAAACAAGGTTGGGGCAGTGTAATGGAGGCGCAGCAGGTCCTTGATGCTATCAGCGAGAAGCTGGAGGTCGTTGGTGCCAAAGACCAAGTTAGCGTGGATGATATTCGCCCCGTGTCGATTCCGACCAGCGATCGCAGAAACCTTGCTGAACTTGAGAAGGAGCTTCAACGGGCGCTGGACTCACTCAAGAGCGACAGTCGTCTTCCGGACCTGCTGTTTCGTCTGGCCAACCTGCACCTGAAAGAGGCGAACTTTGGGCGTGCCATAGTTCTATACGAGGTCGTCCTAAGCATAGACAGCAGTCGTGTACCAGCATGGGTGCACATGGGTCTGGCGTACCTGCTGGGGGGCGAGCCGAAAGATGCAATCAGCTGCTTCGGAAGCGCTTTGTCCATAGACCCTCAGAACGCAGACGCTCACACATACATGGCTATGGCCTACTTGGAACTTGGCGAGCTTGAGAAGTGCCGCGAGTACGCCGAGAAGGCCCTTGGTGTCGATGGTGGGTGCGCCCTAGCCCTAGTCACCATGGCACGTGTACTGAAGGAGAACGGGAACGTCCCGGGGGCGGTCGCATGGCTGAAGCGAGCTCTTGAGGTAGACCGCACGTATGCTAGGGCGCTCTTGATGCTCGGAGAGATCTATGTCGAGCAGGGTCAATACGATATGGCGATACAGATCTTGGGCAGGGCGATTGAGTCACATCCCGAACATCCGTATATTCTCGCCATGCTAGGCGATGCTTATGCCGGCAAGGGCGATTTCAACATGGCTGTGGAATGCTACGAGCGTGCGCTTGCGGTGAAATCGGATGACCCGCAGCTCTGGATTAAGAAGGGTGACACGTACAGGGCGCTGAGGGCCAACGAGCTTGCCGTGCAGTCGTATCAAAAGGCTGTCCATGCCGACCCTGAACTTGTTGAGGCTTGGGTGAAGAGCGCGCAGACACTTGTCATGCTCGGTGAACTTGAGAGTGCATTGGAGTACTACAATACAGCCATGGCTCTGAATCCCACCAACCACGAGGTCGCTCATCTACGAGGGCTTCTGCTGATGTCGCTCGCCAGATATCAGGATGCATTGGCCGACTTTGACACCGCGTTTTCTCAAGAACCGTCCAATCCCGACCACCTGTATTATCGGGCAAAGGTGCTGGAGAAACTTGGCCGCATCGAAGAGGCTCGTCGTACGTTACAGATTGCGCGGAATCTCTATCGAGAGGCCGGCAATAGCGTGCGGGCTGCTGAGTGTTCGGCGAAGCTCAGAACACTCAAGTAACCACTCACACAGCCCCGTTACACCATTACACGAACAAGGTCATTTGGATTGTCTTCAGGGTTTCGACAACATCCTCTGAACAGTCCCAGACAACAAACCATACCCGTCTTGCCTCCTCACCCGGCCTCAATAGGAGCCTTGAGGACATCTGCAGTATGTGCCCGTGGTCGCCTATGTGATCGACACGTATCTCAGCGGGGAGCCTCTGCTGAGCAATGGCGCCAGTCACGACACCATGTTTCAGGCCCCTGAACGCAACCCAGTTCTCGTCGGCCTCAGTGTACAGAGTGGTTGAGGTCGCTGTCGGCTCGAAGACTGACGGTTTCCCTCTGAGGCTCGTCCGGATTCTGCACAGGGTGTCGCCTCCGGGGCGAATGACCCCTCTCACTCCCATAGTGGCCCGCACCCAGCGTGGAGTTTCGTTGGTTGCTGTCATCACGATTGCGGCTATTGGTGCCCCTTTCATGATGAGATAGTCGTATCTAACACGCAGACCTTCTACACGGGGAGTATGCTTCAGAGTAGACTTGACGGAGAGACCAGTCCATGGCCCTTTGTCTACATCTTCGATCTCCCATTCTTCTCTTCTCAGTCCTGTTTCCCAGTCCCATGTGTTGTGGCCACAGATTATTGGAGAGAGTCCCGAGAGCATTTGGTCAGTCCACGCGTACGGCTTGATCTCCGGGAACGTGTCGTAGAACAGGCTCACATCGTCCGTCGGTCCCAGTCTGATGAGGCTTCCAGAGTGACTTGGGGCAACACAGAGATGTCTGCTTCCCACTCTGACCTCATGGAGCTCTACTCCGCCCTCGTTCCTTGTCCCTCTCTCGACTTCTGATTTCGAGTTCCACAGTATGACCCTTAGGGGCACGCGTACTATCCTATCTGCGAACCGTAGCTCAATCTCTCCCCCGCCAACTAGCCACGGCCCATAGTTCTTGCATGTCATTTCAAACTGCTTGACGAAGGGTTTCTCTATCGAGAGGTCCTCAATATCAAACTCCAGCTCACTCTCACCATCGAGCAGTACTCCCCTAGGTGCTCGCACGATTGCCCTGCCAGTCAATGGCACCTCGTGAATGACCTGAACCCGGAGCGCCATGGTGTTACCCGTGGCGGAGTCTATGATAACAGGTGCACCAGTTCTTGTCACACTGTCTGAGTCTGCGGGGACTATTCCGACACTGAGGTCCTGAGCGACCTGAATTGGTCCATCGGTGAGAGCAGTTCTCGCATTCGTATACGCCCAGTACTGCCTCACAGCTCTCCACGTATGCTCGCCGATGAGGACAGTCATAACAGATGTTGTCGCGCTCTCTCCAGGCTCAAGGTCGGGGATTTTGCTCTCTAAGTTGAGAGACGCATGGTTTCGAAACGGAATGACCTCGACAGCCCTGTCATTACTCCACACATAGCTCAGCGAGGAGCCTGAAATGTCGTCCACGAGGGCAATCCAAGTTTCATGATAGTCCTCCGGTTTCTTGGGCAGATACCGTCCGCCTCCCCACATCTCAGATGATAGCTCATAGATTTTGCCTCTGAGGGGAACGTACATTCGGGTGATGGACGTGTCAGCCCAACTGCCACGCAGGGCACCCAGATTGGTCATACTCTCTGAAGACCTGTTCTCGAACGTCATCCATATTTCGACGCGCCCGGTGCCACCGTATGCCCGAAACGTCCATGTGACTACCAGCCCAAGTTTTTCCCTCGATACTCCCACGAATGAGACCTCTGCGATGTCGCCCTCATTCCGAAATGTGTATTCGTATTCTTTCTCCAACCACTCGCCGCCTTCCGTGGGAAACGGGTAGCCTGGCATTCCGTACATCAGGTAACCGCGATAGCTCCATGCAGTTGTCTTGAAGTAGATGTTTGCCACGATTGGGTGGGGCCCCTTCATGAATTGCAGTCTGAAGGTCTCCGTTTCGAGGAATACGACTCCATCAGGCGCCTCATACGCGCAGGCTCCGGCCGCTCCTATGACTGCTACTTGGAGTGGCGCATCTCGTATTCGTGTCGGACCCTGTTCAGTGTCTATGTATACCTCGGTCCGAAGCCGAAGAACTTGGTTCCTGTCACTCTTGGTGGTTGGGATGGTCACAGCCTGGCCATGGAGGTCATTTCTCTCTATGGTGAACTCGAACTCTCGGTTCTCTATGTTTCTACTCTCCAAGCCCGTGATCACTACCTTGCCACGCACGGTCTCGGGTGCGTTGTTCCTCAGCTGTAGGGTAACACGAGCAGTTTCCCCTGGAGCCACACAGGCCCACTCCGGTCCATATGAGAGTGCCAGCGCCTCCGTTGGGAGTAGCCCGCTGTACATGTACACCGTCTGGCCATCAATCGTAATCCGCCACTCACATTGCGTCTTTACCTTCACATCTGCTTGTTCTGTTTCGTCGTGGGGACGTATGCCGGGCTCTATTTGATAGACTGCGTCAAGCAAGAAGTCGGCATCAGGCTGAATCGTGCTCCTCAAGGGTCCCGACGTATCGAGTCGAAGACCACCCTGCGGTTCTGGGTCTATTGAAACATCTACGGGCCGCGAAGTGCCATTGCGAACACGCAGATGAACTGGCACTCTGCCAACCCCAATGAATCCAACGTGTCTTTCGGGTGTGATGCGCATCTCGAGAGTTTCGCCGTTGAGAACAAGTCGAAATCCACACATGCCCCTTGCAAATCTATCCACTGTCACGTCAAGACGGTCCCCACTCTCCCCCTCGAAGTGATACTCGTATACCGCGATTCCATCTTGCCGAATGTCATCCGGTTCCTGTCTGATATCTCGTTTCAGTACATCGTACCAATAGTACTTCTCAAAGAACTGCTTGAAGAGGGAACAGTTGAGGATTCCTGGAACGTAGGACTCCATCAGCACCCGGGTGTTCGGGACCCAGTTATACCCGACACGCTTGTACAGAGGCATGGCCTTCAGATTGCCTGGCCATGTGTGAAGATCTATGCGCCTCTTGCCGAGATGCGCCGCCAGTTCGGTGGCCTCGATGAGCATCGCCTTTCCGAATCCTTTGCCCTGATAGTCCGGTCGAACTCCAAGTAGTCCGACGTAGGCCGCCTCTTCGTCACCCTCTGCGGGACAGACGTTACAATGTCCAACAATCTTGTCGTCGTCGTACGCAACAAGTGTCTTGAGTTCCTCGCTCTTCTGCTTCTGCTGTAGGACGCGCTCTGCAGTGTATGGATTGCCGTGCGTGAAGCCTCCGGGCCAACTGTCGGAGTCGTCGAAGGAGTTGAAACAGTCTGCGAGTCTGGCTGCGTCCTCCATGTTCATCTGAAACTCTCTTACCTTTCCTGCTGTATGCTTTGACGGCAAGATTTGTCCTCCGTAGAATGAACTCACCCCGGAGCGATTGACGTTTGATAAAACGTTTCCGTTCAACGTCATTCGGTTTCCAGTGCGGAGAGGAAAAGGTGCAGGACGCCCAGTTGCTGAGCGACCGTTTCCTAGGTGTCCTGCGGTTGGCGGCGCGGATACTATTTCAGGTATGCGTTCACAGAGCCGGTGTTCACGGTAGCGGTGGCGTCAAGAGTCAGAGTGGCTGTGCCGTAATTGTCCGTCTGTGCGATGCAGTCTGATACCTTGTTCCATGTCGTCGTCACTATGTCAACACTCCCGACAGCTACCAGTCCTGTGAACTTGATACCAGTTGCTGGCGGCGCGGCAAGCGTCATGTCGATGTTGCCAGTTGTCACACTGACTGCCATTGTAGCGTTCTCGGCAAGCATGGAACTCCCGCTCATATCTATCTCAGCGTTTCCCGTGTCGAGGCTCACGATGATGTCGCGAAACCGACAATACTCGTTGAGGTCGATCAGCGTGTTTCCGGTGCTCAGGTCAATGCTCAACGCATATGCGGATGCATTCCCCAGACGCACGGTGACACTGCCGGTTGGATAGTCCAGTTGTACTTGATTGTCATCATAGGTGACGACGGGGTTTCCTCTCTCTGCGAGCGACGCGTTTGGTACTTCGACAGTGATGTCGTAGACCAGAGTTGGATCGTCGACGAAAGTGACATTGATTTGACCAGTCGAGAGGCTGATCACCACATCGACCAAGGGCGGCGGGTCATCGGCGTTCTCTCTGAACGAGAAAGTCGTGTAAGCCTCTCTTTGACCGAACGAGAACCCCCCGCCCGGACTTGTCGCTGCAAGTATTCCCGTGATGGCGGCACCGATTATCACAACGGCGACAACACACGCCACCATTGAGTTGTTTCTAGTGTACTCACTCATTGCGTTCACCTCTTATGCTTGGTTAGAAACCTGACCCATCTCTCTCTCAGAGTCTTGTATCTGGAGTCTTGTTCTAGGACGAATCTACGAACTATTCGTGAGGCGTCTCGACGGGTAGATTCGGGCAGAGCATGGTATTCCTCCTCATTCACAATTGGAACATCTGCACTGACCTCGTTCTCTCGTTCGAGCAGCTTCCTCAGAATCTCCACTGCGGCGTCCATATCTTGTTCTGGAATCTCAATCCCGTACACCGAGAGGGCTCGGACCATGGACCTCAATCTGTCCTCAGCAAACTTCGCAACACCCTCATCTGCATGCATGAGTTCGCTCAGGCCGAGCCTGTACTCACGTGCAGTCGCCCTGTAGTATCGCTGAACAATACCTGTGACTGTCTGTTCGGTTCTTTCCTGCACCACAAGGCCTGCTTTCTTCAGCTTCTCAATATGGTGGAGGATTGTGCCTGGATTCTTTCCAAGTGCATCAGCAAGCTGCTTCACCGTCATCGAGCCGTTGACTAGGTACTTGAACAGAATCTTGGCACGTGTCGGCTCCATGAGCACCTTGATCGTCTTTGGGTCGCTGATGATGGCGAGGTCCTTCATGGATGGGACTCTCTCTGTGTTTGGTGCCATCTACACACCCCCCACAATGTCTATCCCAGGGGTGTCGTCTTCCCTCCGGGCATGGTCCTCGCCGCTGAGTATCAAATACACTCTGTTCAGAGTGATTGATGCCGCTGGGACGAGCAGAAAGACGAACACTATTCCAAACAGGACCGCGTAACTTCCTGCTCCGAGGGGATGAAAGAATGGCCCAAACGGCAGCGACAGCAGGAGTAGCGGCGAGGCCAAGAGAGCAGCCATGATGACAAGGGCCAGCCATGTGGACAGGACACGATCAAAGTACTTGGTAGCGAGCCTGATGGACACACGTAGTGCCTCTATCACTGAGTGGCCGTCAATGATTGCTGGGAATAGCATCGAGAGCATTCCTGACGTGAGAAGCCACCAGACGGCAGAGAAGACCGACAGCACCACCAGCGGTCCATCAACCACCACGCCTGCCGAGGTGGATGCCAGTACAAGCGAAAGCAGTGCTGGCGGGCCAATCTCTATGAGAAATGCAATGATCCCTCCGAGTGCGAGAGGTACGAACTTTGACTTATACCACACAAATACACCCTCAATAGTCGTGCCGCTGCTCTCAATGACTTCTCTCCCCATCCCAAATATCGCCCCACCAGCCACAAAGAATGGCAGCAGGACTGGAAGTACAACGAGAAGTGCCGTTCCTATCACAATGACGCCAGCGCTGGCATTCCACTGAATGGAGAGTGTTATGAACAGCTGGATGATACCCGGAGTGCCTCCAGCAGCAATCAGGATGACAGCAATCATGCAAATTACAATGACTGCAAGAAGCAGCCCGGCGACTATCAGCACACCGACCATCGCAAGCACGAAGGATATAATGTTCTTGGCTGCAAGCCCGAACCCGACCTTCAGGTCTTCTCGCAGAGTTGCAAGACTTGCGTTCTTTACCGACATACCTTACTCCTCCTGCGTTGGGGATCCGGAGATTCCAACTTGCTCTACACGATTGGTATCTCTGGGGCCTGCTGATGTCCTGCCGCGACTTCCTTACCCGTCACAGCGTTGTATACCCGAACAACTGAGATGATTGCCGCAGGGTAGAGTAGGAAGAACCATGCAGCCACAGCCAGTACATTCCACAACCCGACTATGCCCCACACGGCAAGTGTGGCGATGGAGTGGGTAGGCACGGCTATCGTGCCGATGATCATGCCGGGCATGATGGAGATCATCCAGACCACAACGAGCCCTGTCCATAGACCAAAGACCCTATCGAATTGCTCTCTTGCGAGTCGAACGGAGTCTACAACGGCCTCTTGGACCCCCTTGCCATTCACGATTCCGGGGAACACCATGAGAAATAGACCACCGGTGAAGAAGGTCCACACGTAGGAGAATATCGTCAGAGCAGCGGAGGTCACTCCTTCAATTGGCACACCACTGACTAGTGCCACCGCGGCCCACACAAGCGCCTGTGGCACGAACACTACGACTGCAATGACGAAGGCGGCTCCCGCCAGTGAGAGAAACCTGTTCTTGAACCATGAGAATGCAGACTCCGCGTGTGTGCTTCCGTTCTCAACAGCCTCCTTGCCCATACCAAAGACTGAACCTAGGGCTGTCAGTAGCAGCGTGATGATGGGGACGGCCACTGCAAGCCCTCCTGCGGTGATTAGACCCGGATTTGTCATGATCCACTCCATTGCGTTGGTCCCCGCACGCAACCAGAATGGGGGGCTAACCAGACCGGCCAGAACCACTGCTGGGAGGAACGCGACTGCGACAATAACTACCACTACCAGCATCATTCCCAGCGTTGCAAGGAAGAAACTCGCCACATTACTCTTGGCGAGCTTCAGCCCGCATCTCAGGTCTTCCACGACGAGTTCGAGTTGGGCTTGCATCATCATTCACAACCATGAAACGTTTGACGTTTGTTGTTTGGCAAACATTAACACGTTTCGCATTTAACCCTTCCGTTCTGTGTGTACGCACCGCCCAATTCACTTTCCAGCAGACATAAGAGAAGACGAGCCGCCCGCCATGGTGATCACAATGCGTGTCCCCCGTCATGACCTTCACATTCACACAGACTACTCGGACGGTGCAAGTTCGGTGGAGGATGTTGTACGCCGGGCTGCTGATGTTGGACTGGAAGCCATTGCTGTCACTGATCACTTCTGGCCGTCACTTGGGTCAATGAGGGGCGGACTATCTGTCATCGAGTCGCGAAGACAGCGAATCGAGTTTCTGCGCACCGAGTTCCCACGAATTGAAATCTTGGATGGTGCAGAGGTTGATGTCAACTCTGATGGCACGCTTGCCCCCGTAGCGGGCGGGTTCGAACAGTTCGATGTCGTGATCGCATCATTTCACTTTGGCTGCAACTCCACACAGTGGGCCTCGGTAATTGCTCGTCTGTTACGGAAACACTCGTTTGATATTCTGGGTCATTGGGATGGCTATCTGACCTCATATCGCCCAGAGGACGGCGCTGCCGTTGCAAGACTCCTTGCAGAGCATGATGTGGCTGTGGAGTTGAGCACGCGGTATCCCGTGAAACATGAGGACTTTCTCATCGAGGCGCGGGACGCGGGATGCATGTTCACCTTGGGAAGTGACTCACACACTATTGATACAGTTGGGCAAGTTGAGGAACAGCGTCAGATGGCGTTGGCACTTGGGCTTCCGTTACTCTACGTACGCCATTGACAGGAGTCGTTCCATTGCATCTTGAGGATTACTAGGCCTATTGCCACGAGCACTACACTCAGTGCCGACGCATAAACGAGATGGTTGAGATTACTCTGCGATACTCTTGGCAAGACGGTCACGATTACCGTGTCGACGGCTCTGTTCCTTGCACAATCTGTGACCTCGACTGTGACGTTATAGATGCCAGGCTGAAGACGTCCGAACAAGGCCACGATAGTTTCCCCATACCAGTCGCCTGATTCGTAGATTGTGCCGTTAACGAGTATCTTGTGTTCGTAGGGGTATTTATCGCTGGCAGTCCACGTTATTTGCAATTCGGGCTCGGAGGGCACAGTTTCATCGGGAGGACTGCTCAGAATCGGCGCGAAGAAGTCGGTCAGTCTTGATGGGAAACGGTCAGTGGCGTTCTCATTACCCGGAATTGCGTACGTGTCGGGACCCTCGTAATCGCTCCACTTGTTCCCCACTCTCACGCCATCGTCCCACTGGTTCAGCCCTGTCGTATCGACGGCATTGCGTTCCTTGATTCGTACCGACGCACCATTCCAACCAATCTCATTGCGGTACACACGGTTATCTGTGCTCTCTATTAGACTCACACCAGTGTCACCATTGCCCACGACAACATTTGACACGATTGTGTTGTTCTTTGAATGGTCTACGTTGATTCCAATTCCATTGTGATGGATTCTGTTCTCTGCCACTCTGTTGAGATTTGAGGACCTGAGCAAGACGCCCACTGAGTTGCGGAAGAAGTTGTTTCCGTAGACCGTGCATTGTCTGGCATTGAACAGATATACGCCCCTCAGAGCGTATGAGATTGTGCAGTTGAGGATCATGCCATGGGTGACATTTCTGAACAACACGGCAGCGATAGAGGCACCGGTGAGGCGACAGCTGTGAATCACGAAATAGGCTGTGGTGTACGATATCTCAATACAGTAGTTATCGCCCGTGAGTGTGAGTGACGAGATCTCGTAGGGATCATCTTCTGTCCCCGAGCCTGACCAGTTCACAAAGTCTTGGTCACCGTTCACCACGAGGCCAGCCCCATTATCTGACGGAACTGGGGCATTCTTCTCCAAGCATTGGTTGGTGCTTCCAGTACTCCCCGTTCCTTCCCTAACCACGGGGGTGAGAATCCATGTGGCAACGACCAGCATGCCCACGACTAGTAGAGCACCAGCCAAGCCCACGCGTGTCAGTGAGAGTCCCCTTCTCATGCGGTCAGAACCCGATTCCTGCGCTTATCTCCTTTATGGGCCACAGAGTCTTGTCCGCTTGGCAAGACCTATAGTGGTAGTCGCACATACGCGTTCCAATGACAGCCGATAGAAACAGCACGACCACTGTTGTTCGGAAGCATGTTGACGGGGACATCCGAGAGGCAATAGAACAGGCGATAGATGCCATTGGTGGCGCTCACAGATACGTGACTCGCGGAGGCATGGTGACAATCAAACCGAATCTGAACACTGCCGACCCATACCCCGCGTCAAGTGACCCCGAGTTCATACGAGCCCTAGGACAAGTTCTCCTCGATAGCGGAGCCGCCAAGTTGCGGATAGTGGAGTCTTCGATGTTCGGCGTCAAGACCCGTAAGGTTGCTCGTAAGACTGGCATTCTTGATGTTGCAAGAGATCTCGGCGCGGAGATTGTTTTCCTAGACGAGGACCAGTGGGTACCTGTGACGATTCCCAATGGCCAGTATATGAAGCAGGCGCATGTGGGAAAGGCTCTGCTCGAGAGCAAGAACCTTGTTCTGGCTCCCTGTCTAAAGACGCACCGATACGCACGGTTCACGGCCACAATGAAGCTGTTTGTGGGGGCGATTCGAACCCGTGATCGACTGAAGATGCACGCTCGGCGTCTTGAGGTCAAGATTCCCGAGGTCGCATCATTGTTTAGGCCCTCGCTCGTCGTAATGGATGCGCGGAGAGTGTTTGTGACTGGCGGGCCGTTCCACGGTCAGGTTGAATCACCCGATCTGATCATTGTGGGTACAGACATGTTGGCTGTCGACGTTGTTGCCGTCAGACTTCTTCAGAGCTACAAGGCTGAGAACAGGCTCGATATGCCAGTCTGGAATCTTCCTCAGATACGACATGGTGCCGAGATCGGTCTGGGTGTTTCACGTGACGACCAGATTCAAGTCATCGACATTGACTGAGTATCAGCCGGTGTCATCTCCGACCACATCGGCGTGCATCGAGTTGAGCTCAAGAAACTCAAACAGGTAGACCAAGTTTCTGATTCGCACTATAACGAGGTCCCTCTCGCGTTTCAGTTCTGGAAACGAAATGGCTCTCTCAAGAGCACGCGGCATGAACGAGTACGCCATCAGACCCGCTAGGACTGCTATCAGGAGCACCAGTGGTAGCACTGCAAAGAAGAGATCGCCGTCCTCTCGGAGCGCTCTGAGAACAGCAAGCGCATAGTACAGCATGGGATAGAACAGCACGAGAATGCCCAGAATTCCCACAGCCATTGTGCATGAGGTTCGAAGTCCGACGGCATGACGCCCACACACAGGAACCCAGAACACAGTCCCCGAATCGCGAAGCTGGACAATGTCCACCTCGGACGGCGCCCATCTCGACCCGGTGATTCTAGCCCCTGCTCTTGGTTCCACTACTGACTCCGTGACAGCGATTGGTACGAGGTCGTCGGGATCCCTCAAGCAGACTGGGCACATCTCCGGAAACCGAATCTTGGACAGCCTACATCTCACGA
>Ga0164318_10003121_pt1 | contig 15621 bp, 12 predicted proteins | sample GuaBasSedimGuay9_FD_113734 | JGI IMG/M metagenome (GOLD analysis project Ga0164318, IMG submission 113734) | Subseafloor sediment microbial communities from Guaymas Basin, Gulf of California, Mexico - Guay9, Core 4571-4, 0-3 cm | ecosystem: Environmental > Aquatic > Marine > Hydrothermal vents...
CCGTCCTGAAAAAGCTCCTGAGCGGGGTTCAGATGAACGTAGAGACCGTCGGCCTCGATGCTTTTTACCGCTTCAACCAGGGTTTTCGCCGGGTATTGGGAAAGCTGGGCCGCACCGATATTGGCCAGTACCGGCACATCCCCGGCGGTTTTTTTTAATTCAAAGTCCGAGCGGGTTTCCGGATGGGTGAGCATCACACGAATGGAGCCGGTTCCCACGGCAATACCGTGTTTACCCGCAGCCTCGGCCAGCAGACGGTTCAGTCTGTTTCCCTCGGGGGAGCCTCCGGTCATACAGGAAATTAAAAGAGGACTCTTCAGTTCATACCCGAGAAACGAAGTGCTCAGGGATATCCCGGCAATATCAGTTTCCGGCAATGCTCTGTGTGGTAGCTGTATGTCAGAAAGCCGTGTATTTCCTGAATCTACAGGCAGAGCTCTGTCCAGACATACATCGAGATGTTTTTGTTTTCGCTTAAGGAGCTTCGCCATCTGCTTTACCCCCGGCTGTAGATCCGCAGCCCGGTTTTACTGAAATCTTTCAGATAAAAACGGTTCTTGATCGGCCGGGTGGAGTTCAGAATCTCCTTCCATGCATCAAGATTCTCCGGTCTTTCCAGCCAGTTGCTGTATTCTTTAAAATCCACAGAACGGGAACTGCGGCTCCACTTTTCCAGATCCCAGCGGGAAATCACTTCCGGGGCCTTTTCGGCGATGGTTGCAGAATACACCATCATGGTATTACCCGAGCCGTAGGATGCGATCAGAATTGTTTTACCGATAATTTCCTTACCGATTTTTTTATACTCCTGCTGCAGCAGAGCCGCAAGGTAGGTATATAAAGATGCATTGTAAAGGTTCCCGAAGGTTTTACTTAAGTACATGGCCTCCAGAAATCCAGTACGATTCAAGTAATGCTCAATCTCATCTTCATCCTTACCACAGCTGTTTTTCAGAAGCTTTCTAAGGGCGGTTTCCGGCATCCGGGCAAAGGGAACATGAAGGGCGATGTAATCAATCTCATCAATCACCCGACAGCTGGAGGATCCCTTTCGCTCACAGAAGTCGGCAAATGCCTTTTCAAGAGCTTCCTGGTAGCAGTCCATGGAATATCGGCCTTTTACCTTTGCGGTAACCGAATCCAGCGGGCGGAAGAAGTCATCCACATCAGAGGCGAAAAGACCCTGAGTACTCAGATCCAGCTCAAGAAGCCGTGGATTCTTTTCCACCAGCAGAGAAACGGCCCCTGCACCCTGGGTTATCTCAGCGGTACTGGGAGCATCATACCTTGCGATATCACTGGAAATAGCCAGGGCTTTTTCCTCAGGTTTTCCGCTGAGGCTGAGCATGGACGCGGCGGAGAGCAGGGCTGCGGTACCACCGGCGCAGGCGTGCTTTACCTCATAAGTTGTCATTGAGGTTCCCAGTTCGTACCCGGCATCGTTAAGCATACCCTGAACGTAGGATGCCGCGGGTTTGGCATGATCCACCGCAGTTTCGGTTCCCAGTGAAATGTAACGTATCCGGCTTCGTTCTTCTTTTTTCAATCGGTCCATAATTTCCGCTGCCGAATTGGCCGCCATTGATGCGGTATCTTCCCAGGGTTCGGGGAAGCGGAAGGATAACTGTCCGGTATGTTCTATGGCCCGGTTCATACTTCTGACAAGTTGGGGATTCGATTTGCTCCGGGATTCCATCAGGGTTTGCATATCCATATTGGGGTCGGGAAGGTAAAGGGCTATATCACCGATACCGATTGCTGTATGACTCATTTTTGTGCTCCATCCTGATGATAAATCTTTTATCGAAACTAATCCATTTACTCAGGATATTCTGATGAATTGCCGGTATTTTGCCTGTTTTTATGCAAAAAAAAAGACCGCCCGGGGAGGGACGGTCTTATATTAAGGGGGCAGACGGTAATCCTGGGAGGGGTACACCTGGGTGGTGAGTTGAAAAACCGCCGTCAACCCTCACCCTTATTTTCGGCCTCAGGATAGAAAGCTTGATATGTTTTTTACTCTTGTGCTCTCTTTTACATCAGGGGTGTTTTATTGCATGCTTACCGGGGTTCTATGCTTGAACTACACAGGGGGACTTTTTTGAATATTCCTGAAAGACTTGAATCTCTGCGCCGGCTTATGGTTTCCTCCGGTGCCGATGCGTACATTATCAATGGATCAGATATCCATGGAAGTGAATATCCCTCCAGCAGGTGGCGGACAAGAGAGTGGATAAGCGGTTTTACCGGCAGTGCGGGTATTGTTGTTGTTACAAAAGTCAAGGCCGGCTTATGGACGGATTTCAGATATTGGATACAGGCACCTTCTGAGCTGTCAGGGAGTGGTATCGATCTGTTCCGGGAAGGGGAGGATGATGTCCCCGGCATCGGGCAGTGGCTTTCAGAAGTTCTGCCCGCCGGCTCCACGGTTGCTTATGACGGCCGCACAATATCCTCCAAAACAGCCTCAGAATGGGATGAGATTTTCAAGGATGCCGGAATTTCTGTTCTCAGCAGTCTGGATCTGATTGAAAATCTCTGGAAGGACAGACCGGAGGTTTCCAGATCTGCGGTAATTGAACTTAGTGAAGGCGAAACCGGCGAAACCCGGGTTCAAAGAGTGAAGCGGCTGAAAAAGGCTCTGGAAAAAGAACACGCCGACAGCTGGATCGGCATCGGACTGGATTCGTCAGCCTGGCTGTTAAATGTCAGGGGAGCAGATGTCCCCTGCAACCCTGTGGTTAACGGATTTCTCATATATTCTGAAAAAAGATTAACCTGGTATACCGATGAATGCCGGATTAATAAGTTACTGGGTAAAAGTCTTGAAAACGATGGAGTTTTTACCGCTGATTATGATGGTTTTTTTCCGGCTCTGGAAAAAATCCCGGAAGACGCAACGATTCTTATCGACCCTCAATCCATCACCCGGGGAGTTCTGGATCGTATACCCCGTGCCGTGAAATTAAAAACCGCCGCAGACCCGGTAATCCTGATGAAAGCCCGGAAAAATTCTGTTGAAGCCGAAAGAACTTCCCGGGCCATGGAGAAAGACGGTGTGGCCATGGTCCGCTTTCTGATGAAACTGGAGAAAGCTGTGGCCCGGGGAGAAAAGATAACTGAACTGGATGCTGCGGGTATGCTCCTGAGGGAACGCTCCTCACTGCCGGGCTTCATCGAAGAGAGTTTCTCGCCCATACCGGCCTTTGGTTCCCATGGCGCTATCTGCCATTATGAAGCCAGCAGGGAGGGGGCCTTCACCCTTGAGGCCGGCCCCAACCTTTTTCTCATTGATTCGGGAGGACAATGGGAAGAGGGTACCACCGATATCACCCGGACCGTCGCTCTGGGAACGCCTTCGGATATGCAGATGAAGGATTATACCCTTACTTTGAAAGGTCATATTGCCCTTTCCCGGGCTCGATTCCCCAAGGGCACCCGGGGGTATCAGCTGGACACTTTAGCCCGATCGGCCCTGTGGCAGGAGGGGGTTAATTTCGGGCATGGAACAGGCCATGGTGTGGGCTATCGCTTGAATGTCCATGAAGGACCCCATAAAATCAGCCCGGCCCCTATTGATGTTCCTCTGGAACCGGGGATGATCGTCTCAAACGAACCCGGAGTGTACAGAGAGGGCCGCTACGGCATCAGAATTGAAAACCTCTTAATCTGCCGGGAAGATATTTCAACTGAGTTTGGTGAGTTCCTGGCTTTTGATACCCTTACTCTGGCCCCGTACGATAAGAGACTCATCGATACAGGACTCTTGAATGATGGGGAAATAAACTGGGTTAATCAGTACCAGGCAGAGGTTCGCAGGCGATTGAAGCCCATGCTGGACAGTGCAGAGCTGGACTGGCTGGAGGCGGCAACAGCAGAATTACCCCCTACTGCTGTTTCCTGATGAAAAGACGTGACGCCTTATTGGCTCTTCTGGCCTGTCTGCTCTGGTCAACGGCTTTTGTCGGGATAAAAGCGGGGTTTGCCGCCGGGGCCCGGCCGTTCTTCTTTGCCGGTGTCCGATTTTTTGTCTCCGGCCTGCTGCTTGTTCCTGTTGCCTTTTTTGTTGAAGGCAGCGATAAGTTCATCACCGGGATAAAAAAGCATTGGGGCTTTATGGCCGCCATCGGTTTTCTTCAGACGGCCCTGCTTTATGGAGCATTCTACACCGGTGTAGGGATGATCCCCGCATCAATAGCCGCCATTATAATCGGAGCTCAGCCTCTGCTCACCTCCGCCGTTTCCCATCTTGTGCCTCCCGGGGAGCGCTTGAATCAACGACAGTGGTTCTCATTGATTCTTGGTATACTCGGCCTGGTGATACTCAGCCTCAGCCGTAACACAGCAGGGAATGCAAGTAGCGCCAAAACCGAGATTACCGGGATTGTAATACTGCTTCTTGCGTTGAGTTCGGGTACCATCAGTACCATCTGGGTATCCCGGAGTTCCAGGGTTGTTTCTCCGCTGGTACTCAGTTCCGGGCAGTTTCTTTTCGGTGGCGGGTTACTGCTTGTCGCATCTTTTCTGGTTGAAGGAAAGCCCTCGATTACAGACTCAACCACGTTCTACCTTGCCCTGGTCTGGCTGGTACTTGTTTCCTCAACTGCGGTAACAATCTGGTTTCAGCTTCTTCAGAAAAGCGGAGTGGGTGCCGGAGCTTTATCGGTCTGGAAATTCATCATCCCCATAACCGGTGCGTTGCTGGGATGGCTGCTGATGCCCGGGGATTCTCCGGATACAGGTTCGGTGGCGGGGATGTCTCTTATAGCCGTGTCGGTTCTGTTTTTTTTCCGATCGGAAAAGCCTCGGTCCTGATAGACTCACCCGGATTGTCCTTTTACTTCAGGTGCAGTCCGCATTCCCGTTTTGTGCCGTCCTCCCACCACCATCGGGCGGCCCTTTCATGTTCTCCCGGTCGGGAAGGCCGGGTACATGGTTCACAGCCAATGGACCGGTACCCCTCATCGTGAAGGGGGTTGTAGGGAACATCGTTTTTCCGGATGTAATCCCACACCTGTTGTGAGCTCCAGTCCAGTAGGGGGTTTATCTTTACAAGGGGTAATCCGTCTTTTTTTAAATGACCCTCATCCTGCTCACTGTACATCAGATTCCCTCTGGTGGAGGGGCTCTGATCCCGGCGGAGTCCTGTGGCCCAGGCTTCCCTGCCTTCAAGGGCCCGGCCCAGAGGTTCCACCTTGCGGATGCCGCAGCATTCTGTATGTCCATCCTGATAAAAACTGTTCATTCCCTTTTCCTTCAGGAATGGCTCAAGGAGTTCAGGTGAGGGGGTGAATATTTCCAGATTGATTCCGTAGTGATTTCTCACGGTATCCAGATATGCATATGTACTGCTGTGAAGTCTGCCGGTATCCAGGCAGAAAACGGAGAAAGGCAGACCGTTTTTTGAGGCCATATCTATCAGGACAACATCTTCAGCGCCGCTGAAGGCCAGGGTGAGATTTTCGGAAAAAGCGTTCTGGGCTTCAGAGAGAATCTCAATTGGCGATAGGCCGGCGAATTTATTATTGGCTTTTGATACATCAAAATTCACACTGTCGACGGATTTGGTATCTTGAGCTGCAGATTCTGATTCAAGTTCTTTTTTAATAAACTCAAACACCCGGGTGTACAGTCGTTCATCGCCGTTATCACCCCTGATGATGAAAAACGGTGCCAGTTTCACATTTTTTTCAGCGGCCAGTTTCATTCCTTCCGAGTTGATGTCTGTCTCATCGGCAATAACCACTCGATCAATCCGGTTCCAGAAACCACGTTTTTTGAGTATTTCTTCGGCCTGAGCGCATTTTCCGCAGGGAGAACCATCGAGAAGAATCTTTTTTATCATCAGAATGCTCATGGGGCACACGATACCCCGGAGCTTTGTCTCTGGTGAAGGGGCTGTCTTGCCTCCCTGTGTACCTCCGGGGTATCTTTTAGAGCGTTTTCAATACCCATGGAGAAAAAAGTGTACAAGCCAGTAGATCCCAAAGTCGAATTCCCGAAAATGGAGGAGGAAATCCTCAAATTCTGGAATGAAAATCACATATTTGAAAAATCCATCAAAAATCGTTCGGATGCGGATGAATACGTCTTCTATGACGGCCCTCCCTTTGCTACAGGCCTTCCCCATTTCGGCCATCTGGTACCCGGTACCATTAAAGATATCATTCCCCGCTATGTCACCATGAAGGGAAAGAGGGTGGAGCGCCGTTTCGGCTGGGACTGCCACGGCCTTCCTGTTGAATATGAGATGGAAAAGGAACTGGGTATTTCGGGTAAAACCCAAATTGAGAAGTTCGGTGTAGCCAGGTTCAACGAAGCCTGCCGCTCCATTGTTCTCAGGTATACAGACGAGTGGCGGAGGATTATGACTCGCTCCGGCCGCTGGGTGGATTTCGACCACGACTACAAAACCATGGATTCAGACTACATGGAATCTATCTGGTGGGTAATGAAATCCCTCTGGGACAAGGGACTTGTTTATAAAGGGCACTACATCCTCCCCACCTGCCCCCGCTGTTCCACACCTTTATCGAATCACGAGCTCAATCTTGGTGGTTACAAGGATGTTCACGATCCGGCGATTACCGTTCGTTTTAAAAGTAAATCCGAGGAGAACACCTGGTTTCTGGCCTGGACCACCACACCCTGGACTCTTATCAGCAATCTTGCTCTTTCAGTGGGACCGGATATCGACTATGTGAAGATTTCTGATAAGTCAGACGGCAGCTTCTACATTCTCGCCGAGGCCCGCCTGGGTGATTATTTCAAAAGTGAAGATGACTACAGTGTCGAGTGGACGAAGAATGGTTCCGAACTCAGCGGCCTGGAGTATGAGCCGATATTTCCCTATTTTGCCGATCACTCGGAAAAAGGCGCCTTCAGGGTATTTGAAGGATCTCATGTTTCAACCGAAGACGGTACGGGTATCGTTCATACCGCCCCGGGTTTCGGTGAAGAAGATTATGCGGTGATGAAAGGTTCAGGGGTACCGGTGGTTTGCCCGGTGGATGATGAGGGTCAATTTACAAAAGAGGTTCCCGACTACGCCGGACGTTTTGTAAAGGACTGTGATAAGGACATCATTAAACTTCTCAAAGAGAATGGAACACTGATTAAGAGGGATCAGATTCTTCACTCCTACCCCCATTGCTGGCGCTGTGACAGTCCATTGATTTACAAGGCCGTGGGTTCCTGGTTTGTTGATATACAGAAAATCAAGGATGTAATGGTTTCATCCAACAATCAGATTCACTGGATGCCGGATCACATCAAGAAAGGCCGTTTCGGTAAATGGCTGGATAATGCCCGGGACTGGGCCATCAGCCGGAACCGCTACTGGGGAAACCCCCTGCCTATCTGGGAATGCGACAGCTGCAGTGAAAGGGAATGCATGGGGAGCCGGGAAGAACTTTATGAAAAAATCGGAGAGGAGGCTGCATCAGCGCATAAAGCTGCTGGAGGCGATCTTCACAAACATCATATTGACGATCTGAACTGGAAATGTGATTGCGGGGGAACCATGAAGAGAATCCCCGAGGTGCTGGACTGCTGGTTTGAATCCGGCGCCATGCCCTACGCTCAGGTTCACTATCCTTTTGAAAACAAAGAGTGGTTTGAGGAGCATTTTCCGGCGGACTTCATATCCGAAGGTCTGGATCAGACCAGGGGCTGGTTCTACACTCTCACCATACTCGCTGCGGCTCTCTTTGATTCTCCGGCCTTCCGCCACGTTGTAGTAAATGGACTTGTTCTTGCCGAAGACGGGAAGAAAATGTCCAAGAGTCTGAGAAACTACACCGACCCCGGGGATGTAATAGATCAGTTTGGAGCCGATGCTCTTCGGTTGTTTCTGATGGATTCTGCCGTTGTAAAAGCGGAAAGTCTCCGTTACTCCAACGGTGGAGTACGGGATGTGTTGAAAGGTGTTCTAATTCCCCTTTGGAATGCCTACAGCTTTTATGTCACCTATGCCAATATTGACAATATGCACCCCGAGGACATCCCTGATAATCCAGGGAACCCTCTGGACCGCTGGATTCTTTCTGAAACCGGAAACCTTGTCCGTCTGACAGGTGAATGTCTTGATGCCTATGATATTCAGAAGGCCATTGAACCGATACTGAATTTTATTGATGCCCTGAACAACTGGTATATCAGGCGTTCCCGGCGAAGGTTCTGGAAGAGTACCAGGGATGGTTCGGGAGATTCGGATAAAATAGAGGCCTATGCCACTTTGAGAGGGGCTCTTGTAACCCTGGTCAAAGTAACGGCCCCCTTTATGCCCTTTATCAGTGATGAAATCTATCAGAACCTGAAAAATGACAGCGATCCGGAGTCTGTTCATCTCTGTGACTGGCCCGATGCTTCGGCTTTTCTCAAAGATGAGGCTCTTGAGTTGAAAATGGATGTTACCCGGAGAACCGTCAGTCTGGGACGGGCTTTGCGTAACGCCCATGAACTGAAAATCCGTCAACCACTGAAAAGCCTTCATGTGGTAACTCGAAACAAGGATGAAAAGGCCGTTCTTATTGAGATGACCGATCTGCTGGCTGAAGAGCTGAATGTTAAAGAGGTTCTCTTCCGGGAGAACGAAGAAGATCTGGTTGAGTATTCAGCCAAAGCCAACTTCAAGGTACTCGGCCGGAAAATGGGTAAAGACATGAAGGCGGCTGCAGCACGTATTGAAAAGCTCAGTCCTTCTGAAATTCAAAGCCTGATGGCCGGCGCGGTTCTTTCGGTTGATTTTGACGGGAGTCAGAGCAAAGTACTGGAACTCACCTCCGATTCAGTAGATGTCCGGAGAAGTGAAAAAGCCGGATTGAAAGTGTTGAATGAAGGTTTTCTAACCGTTGCCCTGGATCCGGAAATCACTCCGGAACTGCTTTCCGAAGGCCTGGTGAGAGATCTCATCAGAGGTATACAGAGTTTGCGGAAGGACCGCGGCTTTAAGGTAACCGATCGGATTAATGTAAAGGCTGAGGGGCCCGAAGACGTTCGTCTGGCGGCATCGTCTTTTATGGATTATCTGTGCGGTGAAACTTTAACTGAGTCTTTTAACTGGACTGACTTTGCAGATAATGAGGATGCTGCGGAAATTACCGTCGGTGATTTCACCGTACGCATCATCATCGTGAAGAAATAGCAGGATCTGGGGGTATGAAGTTAACAAAGCTGCTTCGAATATTAATCCCGGTTCTTGCTGTACTGGTATCCTCCTGCCGGACCATACCTTCAGGTCCATATCCGGATATTGTTAACTGGCTGCCCGAAGATTCGGATATTATCATCCGGATGGGAGTGCCGGGAAATAACGATCTGGTTGATTTTTTGCTTACTCAGGTTGGCCTGAATCCCGAGGATTTTGAAACAGTAAAAGACCGAACGGCTTTGTTGGCCCTGGGTATTGAGCTGAGTGATGATGGAACCATCAGTCCTGTTACAAATCTCCCCATTCATCTGGCATCCATCGGTATCTGGCCTAAAAACTTTCTCGGTGCCGGTCTGGGTAAGGAATGGAAGCGTTCAGGGCTCAGCCGTTATCGCTGGAACGGACCTGATAATCTGGAACTGATGGCTATCTCCAATGAAGAAATAATTCTTTCCCGGGGGCAAATAAACCAGATGTTGGAGAGGCTGAAAAATGGTACTCGGAATGCAAGAATAAGACGGGCTATAGATCTGCGTAACGAAGCGGCACTGGCTATCTGGATAACAAGTCCCGGACTGATACTGGACTCCATACCTATGCTTCCCGCAGAAAATCCCGACGGAACACCTTTAATCGATATTATCGGCCTGGCCCTTCGGCGACGCGATGATGGAAATTTCAGTCTGTATTTTAATATTTATCCCACCGACGACCGGCTCTCCGGTTCTCTGGCTCTGGCTTTGAGGCTGGGCTTTTCCTCCCGGTTCGGACTCTCGACGGATCCCGATGAGCGGGCACTCCTTTCCCAGCTCAGTGTTGAAATCAGCACAGGAGAAGTGAAGGTGCTGCTGCCCTCGGTGAGTATGGAAATGCTGGGTAGCTTTCTGGAGAATCTGAAACTCTTTCCCGAGGATGAACAATGATAGCGGTAGTCGATTATGAAGCGGGTAACTTAAAGAGTGTTGAGACAGCTTTGTACTATCTTAATGCAGATTTCACCATCAGTTCAGACCCGGAAATAATCGTAAAATCCGACAAGGTGATATTTCCCGGGGTTGGTGAGGCAAAGCATGCCATGGGAGTTCTCCGCTCCCGGGGGCTTGATGAGGCAATTATCACATTTGCATCCACCGGGAAGTCGCTTTTCGGCATCTGCCTTGGCTGTCAGATTCTCCAGGATTATTCTGAGGAACGGGATACGCAGCTCCTGGGTTTAATCCCCGGAGATGTTAAGCTCTTTCCTTCTGATATGGGCTTGAAGGTTCCCCAGATCGGTTGGAATACTGTCAGTCATGATTCATCGCTTCTTTTTGAGGGTATTCCGCAGGAGAGCTCCTTTTATTTTGTTCATTCCTACTATCTTTCAACTGAGCTTTCCGGGGGGAGTGATTCACCCTGGATTGCCGGGCGTTCGGATTATGGCATCACTTTTGCCTCTGCAGTACACCGGGATAATATCTGGGCTACCCAGTTCCATCCTGAGAAAAGCGGTCCCAAAGGTTTAAAACTTCTTGATAACTTCATCCGGAGGATCGATTGATGTTTCAGAAACGTATTGTTGTCTGTCTGGATGTCCGGGATGGAAAAACTACCAAGGGTATCAGGTTCCAGGGGAATGTTGATATCGGCGATCCGGTGCAGATGGCCCAGGAGTACTACCTGCAGGGTGTGGATGAGCTGGTTTTTTACGATATCACTGCTTCCGCCGAACGTCGGGGCATCATGATAGACGTTGTCCGGCGGGTGGCTGAAAAAATATTCATTCCCTTCTGTGTCGGCGGGGGAATCGCCACTGTTGATGACATGAGCGCCGTTATTATGGCCGGAGCGGAAAAGGTGAGTATCAATTCTGCTGCAGTCCGTAATCCCTCCATAATAACCGGCGGCGCCAGGCGCTACGGCTCACAATGTATTGTCCTGGGTATGGATGCTGAAGCGGATTCTTCCATGCCTTCAGGTTATGGGATTGTGATTGACGGCGGGCGGGTTAAAACAGGGAAAGACATGCTTGAGTGGGCAAAAGAGGCCGAAAGTCTCGGTGCCGGTGAAATTGTTTTGAATTCAATTGACGCCGACGGTACCCGGGATGGATATGAGATTACTGCAACCCGCCTTGTAAGCGAATCTGTCGGTATACCCGTTGTAGCTTCCGGCGGTGCCGGTAATCCCGGACATCTGGTGGAAGTTCTTACCCGGGGGAAAGCCGATGCCGCATTGGTGGCCAGCATGGTTCACTACGGTGATTTTTCAGTAGGGGATATCAAAAAAGAACTTTCTGAATCAAACGTTCCTGTTCGATTGGACTGACGGAACCCCTTCAGTTATTTTCGCTTTTTCATTTTTTCTGCATTTTATATCCGTTGCTTTTGCAAGTCTGTAGCAGAGAGTATCCAGTCCAGTTTCGGTGTCAAATCCCGATATTGTCATTTCTTCGAGGCCGTCCGGGGCATACAGCTTGAGACAGGGAAGATAGTCAGTCTCAGGGTTCAGAAAACGCCGGGCATGAATATTATCCCCGGTTGCCACGATGTGTTCGTCTGTCCAATGGCTCAGTTCCCGTCCAAGTATCTTCATATCATCATTCCCGATGAATACCAGACGAACGGCCAGACCGGCGGGTCCATGATCTTCAGCCAATTGAACCAGCTCTCTTTTCATCAGGTTACTGGGCCCGGATTTCAGAGTTAAAACCGCCAGCAGTCTCCAGCGGTCTTCAATACCGGAGAACAACCTCGACAAGCGTTCCTGAACACTCAAATTGTCCGGGGGCAGGGGAAGAGAGTTTGATTCCGGTTTATCTCGCAATACCATGGTTGCTTATTGTAAAAATAAACGCCTGATAAATCAACGATAATTTTTTTTCAAAGGGAAAATTACAGCAGAGGAAATCGGAATTCATAAATTGCACTTGCTCATAATGCTCAACATTGAGTATATTTCCAATGTTATGCCAACTTATGATTATGAATGCCGTTCCTGCGGTTATCGATTTGAAACATTTCAGAGTATGTCGGATGATTCCCTTTCAACCTGCCCCGATTGCGGAAAAGAACAGCTGCGTCGTCTTATCAGCGGCGGAACCGGTGTTATTTTCAAAGGATCCGGTTTTTATGTGAACGACTCCAGGAAATCATCGTCTACAACGATGACTTCATCATCGGAAACTGAATCCAAAAAAGCTGAAACCGATATCCCTGCTTTCGGTAAAACCGAAACAAATAAAACAGATTCAGGGAAATCAGAATCGAAAAAAACGGATTCTTCCAAATCCGGCAGTTCAGAGAGTAAAAGCAAGGCTTCCGCTTAATCGGAGAGTTCAATTCAGTCTTTTACAGCCTTTCCCAGCTCATCGAATTTGTAAATCACCGCTTCCTCTGCGGCTTTCTCAATCAGATTATCCAGTCCTTCAATACCCTCATACACCAGACGCTCGGCCATCACATCCGGCCGGGTAACCGGTTTTTCCGGACTGAAGAGGGTACAGCAGTCTTCAAATGGCTCAATCGCAGTTTCAAAAGTACCTATTTTCCGAGCCAGAACTACAATTTCTTCTTTATCCATTCCGATCAGAGGTCTGAATACAGGCATGGGAACCGAACCGTTGGTAAATGCCAGACTTTCCAGAGTCTGGCTGGCCACCTGTCCCAGAGACTCCCCGGTTACAAGAGCTGCACTTCGCCGTTGTTTGGCAATTTGTTCGGCTATCTGCATCATGCAGGAACGGGTATGAAGGGTTGTCGTTGAGGGATGGACCGATTGATTAATCTTAATTTGACATTCGGTGAATGGAACCGAATACAGGGTGAGCCCCTGACACCAGGGAGCTATGAGTGCAGCCAGACGAACAACTTTATCATGGGCTTCGGGAGAGGTGTAGGGCGGGGTGTGAAAATGAACCGCGGTGAGTTTCAAACCGCGCTTTGACATCAGATAACCGGCAACCGGCGAGTCGATGCCTCCTGAGAGTAACAGTACCCCCCTCCCGGCGGTTCCAACAGGCAGTCCTCCTGTCCCCTTTTTCTGCATCTGATACACATATCCGGCTTCCCGGAGTTCTACTTTGATAATAAAATCAGGATTCCGTACATCTACAGTAAGTTCCGGCAGAGCTTCCAGCAGCAGTCCTCCCAGCTCCCGGGCATAACCGTAGCTGTCCAGAGGCAGACTTTTATCCGTCCGGCGTACTTCGAATTTAAATCTTCCGCCGATACCTGCAGAAAGGCATTCAGATGCAATGGAAATGGAAATTTCCGCCAGATCCTCCAGGGTTTTCTTTACCTTGTAAGCCCGGCTGAATCCAACTATCCCCGGAGTGGATTCCAGTATTCTGATAACCTCATCTTCAGGAATACCGGTTTCCAGATAGTAACGGCCCCTGCGGCTGCTCACCTTTGCCGTTAACCCCGTTTCTTTGGTATAGCGCTGAACCTTTTTATGAATATTTTCCTTGAGCATGCGCTCGAAATAAGCCCGGTTCCCTTTCTTAAGTGATATTTCACCGATTTTTATCAGCCACAAATCGTTCATGGGCGGATGATATCGAAAAAAAATCATTCAGTCAGTACCGGACTCAAGCAGTCTGGAAGAAAAGTGCGTTATTAAGGGTGGAGGGTTAGATGTTTTCCAACAAAACAATGCCTGTTTTTTTTCTGGCTGCCGCATTTCTTTCAGCCTGCAGCTGTTCCATGCCCCATGATTCAAAGATGTGGACGGTGATGAGCTGGAATGTGCAGAATCTTTTTGACGGTATCGATGATGGTACCGAATATCCTGAGTTCGATCCGGGTTCGGATGATTGGAACGAAAGACTCTATCAGAGGCGGTTGGAGAGAACTGCGGAGGTGATTACCGGTACAGATTTCGGTGCTGCCGATCTGGTGATACTGCAGGAACTGGAAAAGCCTGAGATTCTGGATGACCTTGCCACCGGCCCATTAGCCGGCAGTGGGTTTCGCTGGCGGTTGTCGGTTCCCGGTTACAGTATAATCCGCTGCGGCATACTCAGCCGTTATCCCTTAAGGGATGTTCAGGTGGTTGACTGTGGAAGCTACGGCATCAGGCCCTTAAGACCGGCCCTGGCCTTTACAGTCGATACTCCCGGGGGGCCGGTACGGGTAGTTGCCGGGCATTGGAAATCTCCTAGAAACGGAAGGGCTGCCACCGAGAGTGCCCGATGCCGGGAAGCTGCTGCCATCAGAGTTCTGGTTGAACCTCTACTGTTGGAAAATTCTGATGCCGATGTACTTATAATCGGTGATTTGAACACTTCAGGGGACGGGCTGGTCCGCCCGGCGGCACTGGCCCCCTGGTATCCTGATATTGATGAGATAAAAGATGAAGCTGAACTCTATCGTACAGATCTGCCTGAAGGGGCGGGAATTCAAAATGGTTTACCGGTGTTCTTCGATCCCGAACCCGATCCTGCCAGGGGCTCAATGGGAAGCTATTGGTACAAAGATGACTGGGACCGGCCGGACCGGGCCCTTCTCAGCCGGGGGCTGATTGATGCACCCGGCCTTGTATTTAAATCCTGCCGTACTGTCCCCGATATCGCCGGTGATGATGTGGGCCGGCCGGTCCGCTGGGTGAGTGACTGGGAGGAGGGTTACAGCGATCATCTGCCACTGCTGCTGGAATTCGATGTTTCCAGTGATGATGAGTGAAAAAAAGCCGCCCTGTTGATGGTGAAATATCAGAAACCGACGTTTCCAAATACACCCCAGGAGAATTTATGAAGGCTTCCGTCGGAAACGGCGATTCCGTCTCCACCCTGGAAATCCCCGTAGCCGTAGGTGATGTAAGGCATCACCTGGAGGCTGCTGGTGGTATCCCCGTACTTCGGCAGAAAGGTGGGGGCCAGGGTGATTCTGTTGCCCATTTTGCCGGTGTCCATGGCCACTTCCAGATCGTATTCCAGCTGTATGCCGAATATCGGAGCCACCCGGAAGAGGGGACGGAAACCGAAGGAGAGGAAATTTTTATCAAGTTCCCAGCTGCGGTGCTCGTAGTGGAGAGTAGACCTCCAGCTGATGGTATCGGTAACAAGGGCGAAACCCTGGAAACCGGTGAACACCGAGTAATCCGAAACACCATAGGCGGAGAGGTTGGTATCCGTATTCTGATTGGCCCCGGAACCGAATCCGCCGCTGATGTATAACTCGGTTTCACCTTCAAGGCCGAAGAATGTGTGCAGGTAGTATTTTGCGGTGAGAAAACCACCGTAACCGCTGTCGAAAGGATGATCTGGTAGATCTACGGTTCCATCTCCATCATCATCCCAATCAGCGGTTCCCCCGCTCTGTAGTGAGGGGGCCACGAAGAAGGTGAAACTGCCGGGTCCTGCCTCGACTCCCCGGAATACAAAGGCCCAGGTGTTTTTTCCCGGGTAGGTGAAGTCAGTCCCTGAAATCGGTGCATTGGGATCGTAGCTGAAGAGCCAGTTGAAATCCATGGTGGCAGTTCCGATTTCG
>Ga0164318_10003122_pt1 | contig 15615 bp, 11 predicted proteins | sample GuaBasSedimGuay9_FD_113734 | JGI IMG/M metagenome (GOLD analysis project Ga0164318, IMG submission 113734) | Subseafloor sediment microbial communities from Guaymas Basin, Gulf of California, Mexico - Guay9, Core 4571-4, 0-3 cm | ecosystem: Environmental > Aquatic > Marine > Hydrothermal vents...
CCTGATCTGTTACCCAGTCGCGTAATCTTGCTCCCAACAAAAGGGATGAAGCGGCTGCTACTTTAGCTTCTTGGGACAGATGACTTACCGATCCCTCTCGCACGGTTGTTTTTGTTGCAACGGTCATGGGATCATTTTCTATTGTTGCCCCCCATCTTCCAATAGTGTGCTCGGTGACATTATCTAACTGTTTCGTTTTCATACTAACGACCCTGTTTCATATTGATACATCTATTAAAAGTATCGACTATGATCTTATGTTCTTTAGTGTGATATCGGAAACCTCGAACGATAGCACGCCGAGCTCTTGGTGCAAATACACCGGTAGCGTTCATGTTGACAACTTCATAAAAACATAAAAACATAAAAACATTTAGTTGACATATATGTTCAGGGGTGATAACCTAAAGAGCTCGAATTACCGAACTTTTGTCTTAAATGTCACGGAAGATATTTGAGATTTGAGAGAGGGGGATAAAATGAGCAATGGATTTGAACTGAAAATTTTGGTGTGCTGTGAATGTGGAGAAGAGTTTGTTTTCACAGCTGCAGCACAAGAGTATTTTGCTGAGCGTGGTTACACCGAAGATCCTAAAAGGTGTAAAACCTGCCACATGAAGCACAAAAAATCCCAACGGAATAACCATCATTCCGAAGAGAATGAACATCATCATAGTATAGTCCGAAATACAGAGTAATGATAAAATAAAAACCCCGACTTAATACAGTCGGGGTTTTTGCGATGAGCGGCCAGGGAGGAAGCCGCCCATGAAGTTTGTCTGATAATTATTGTAGTAGTGTCATCTTTTTGGTCTGACTGAATTCTTCTGAGACAATTCGGTAAAAGTAAACACCGGAAGCCACTTCCTTTCCATATTCATTGGTGCCGTCCCAGATAACACTGTGTGGCCCCGTTTCAGTTGTTTCATCCAGTAATGTCCTGACTTTCTGTCCTATTAAATTAAATATTTCCAATGTAACCTTGCCTGATATGCTAATTGTGAAATCAATTGTAGTTGAGGGATTGAACGGATTCGGATAGTTCTGATTAAGTACTGGTGTTATCGGAAGCTGATCAGGGTTATCATCTCCGGAATCATCATCAGTATCAGCTGCGAATCCCACTGTGAAATCAGCATGCATGGTTTCGGCGGATAGTGATATATTATCGACTTTGACGAATGAAACACCATCCTCATAAGAATCTGAGTTTGGTGTCGTGAGAGCATCAAATGTGCGCCTGTTCAAACCACCGGGGAAAGGATCACGATCGTCGCCGTAATCCAAGCCAAGCTCAAGTTCCCATATACCGTCTGCTTGTTCCAGGGCGACTCGATAATGGTAGGCAGGGTTCTCCCCTTGCCACCATTCCTGCGTGTTGTTAGTTTTGGCATCATCGATATGCCAGATTAGTAGACCGGATTCGGGAAGGTAACTGTCGAAACCGGTCTTTTGCCTGTTTTCTACAAGGAAGTACTCGTCACCAGTTCCACCTCCGGTCCACAGACGGTATATCTCGCCGGTGGTCTCAACCAAACCTATGGGGTGAGAATTAGAGTTAGCCGAGATTACGGTTGGTGTAGCGAAACCCATCTGGACACGACACCAGGCACACGGATGCGATGGAGATTCGCCCATGCCAGATGGTCCTAACCAACAACCATAGGACATTATTCCCCACTTGCCGATACCATGTGATCCGGAACCATCGATATCATATAAATCCGGCAAACCGAAAAAGCTATGTCCGAGTTCATGGCAATAAACACCGATTGTCATATCGCCTGCGTGTGACCAGAATTCTGGTTGCACGGTATAACTGGAGATATACACACCATCCTTAAGTCGCGGACTAATCCCCCATTTATGAGACCAAATATCGCTGTTATGGCCAGTGTACTCGGCCCCGGGACCAGTGTGTACGATTATTAGAAGATCAACATAACCATCACCGTCATTGTCGTAATTGCTGAAATCGATTTGTCCATCGACTGCATCAACAAGGTCCTCGCAGAGTTTCTGCGTGTTATTAGGATATGCCCCTGTGCCGTTTTTGTTATTTACATAGTAATCATAAGTTTGCGGAGCCTCGGTCCAGCCTATGGATGATGGCAGGTTAACAGATATCATATCCATTTGGCCATAAGAAACCTCATTGTAATAGTTCCTGACCGTATTCCCAGCAGTATCAAACAAAAGGGAATCAAAAAAGTTAGCCGAAACCGAACAGGCCTGATCACTGAATTGAACCAGAAGACACAAAGCGCGACGCTCAGAAGTAACTACTGGCGTACCATCAGGTCTGTATTTCAAGATGGAGTGGTTATTATTATTGTATAAATCAGGCGTTCCTATTCCTTTCGCCTGGTGTTCGTCAGCATGAGCCACAAAATATGGAGTAGAGATTTTACCGGTTGCTATTTCATCCCTTATTTGTGGATGTGGGGGGCTTGCATTGACGCTCATTACGGTGACAATCAAGGAGAGTACCAATACCACAGCTACTGTGGGCAGCTTCCTTTGATTGAGTGTTTGTATCATAATTGACCTCCCTGAGCAAGATTTCTACGGAACCAACAGAGGTTCCGGATAGTGTTTCAGTTTCTAATGAGAGACTTTTGCAAAGGGGGTGCCGCTCTTTGTGGTTAGCTATAAGGCGTGGTGAAACAAAGAGTTAACGCAAGCTGCCGGGCGCTCAGCACCCGGCAGCAGGTGGGTCGATAGAAGAAACTGTAGGGAGATTCCCACAATCACAAGGTTGCTTACCTTAGAAATTGATTCCTGTAGACAGGGCGACATTCAAGCCCTTGCTGGATGATGGAGAAAGAGATTTCCCGGTAACGGTGGCTATATCGACGTAGAAACCTCCCAAATGAACGCCGGTTCCGAAAGAGAAAGCAGTGGTCTTGCTTCCTCCTGTGGCGAAACCTGCTCTCAATGGGAACATTCTCAGCAGGCCAGCCCATTCCACTCCGGCTGCAAGACGGGGTTTCTTTGATGCTCCTGCCGCTCTCCGGAACCCTTGTTCCCAGTCAACAGCCCACAGCAACTTACCTGATGTATTGGCCACTCCAACATTCATAACTGCCGGTAAATTAGTTGAGAATGACGGAATGTCATTGCTATAATCCTCTGAAACAACATAATCTTCGTCCATGTTGTCCACAGTCATGGTATCAAAGCTAAACAGGTAGCCGTGTTCCTCTGTACCGGAAGTCCACGAGATCGTACTAAGCATGTTCTTGATACGGGCGCCAACTGTGTAGTCATCGCTTAATTGCAAGGCGGCTCCAACATCGAGGGCAAAACCTGATCCACCAGTGGCGGTTCGAGCAACAACATGACCTTCGCCGGCAAAGCCGGTTTCATAGGTAGCCGCCAGCCCCTCGAGTTCGACAACCTGCTCCATGCCAAGGCCGCGAATATACTTGGCCGTTGCGCCTACTGTCAGTTGCCTGGTTCCCAGAGTATAAACAGGCAAACCATACGAAACGCCTGCGGCGATGTAGCCAATAGCGTCCGAGTAGGAACCTGTGACATTGATTGTGTCCCCAAAGGTGTTTCCGTCGAAAATCAAGTTGATGATATCCTTGTTGAGATTTACGTCCGCCTGACCAATACCTGAGACCGAAAAGGCAAATGAACCAAAAGACAGAGAAATTGCTGAAGCCTCAATATCTGCTGAGATATCCAGGCCATCATCAGGGACCCTGTCCAGCAAATACTCTTTGTCGTTACTTGTCAGCACGGCGCCGGTGTAGTTATTGTAATCATCAAGACTGAACGAGTTGTTGCTGATGTTGGCTCCAAAGCCTACAATCTCAATTCCCGACCTTTGATTTCCATCGAATCCCAGATTAGCAGGATTATTCCGGTACGCTTCTACCCCTGTCGCCAGGGAAGTATAAGCTCCACCCATAGCTACACTTCGAGCGGACGACTGACTGGCGGCTGATGTAGAAGAACTCATTAGAAGTAAGGCCATCGTGATAACCGCAACTGCTCCAAAAACTCTGTTTCGAACAATTTTGTATTTTTTCATAATTTCAATCATGACGGCCTCCTTTAGAATTCACCGTCGAAAAGGTATTCAACCTCAATGCGGCCAATCACAGTGATGTAGTCATCTTCCATGAGTTTAACCGCCTGTCCATCAGAGCCATGCAAAACAACCTCAGAACCAATGTACAGTGTATCATTCTCCAGAACTCGAATCTGTATACTGTCGAGTGATATGGTCTGCGACAACATAGCCGTAGTGTCGATCACGATGCCGTTAGTATTGGTCGGAGCTGCTGTAACATAGAGCGAATCGAAACATAACTGAGCGCTATCGCTGTTAAGTTGTAGAGAGTCACCATCGAGATAGATGTTCACATGGGCTCCGATGGGCAAATGATTAACCAGACGGTAAACGAAACGACCTTCGATAAAGTGATCTGTAATGACATCGATATCGTCTTGGTTGATTTTTTCGGATTCAATGTCAACATCTACTGTAGATTCATTGATTATCATCTCCAGCGGAGCGTTAATTTTCACTTGAGCGAACACGTAATCGTTACTGGTAATAGTTCCCTGATATGCCCCGTCTCCAAATGTCACTGCCCCCGTAGCTTCTATATGGGTGGGGATGGGCGATAGGAAATCAGCCACCTCGGTGTTGGTAATCTCACTTGTGACGCTTGTGGCAAAACCGCGAGGGGTAATATCACCAGTTATGGCAAGGTTCTTACCGTTGTCTCCGGAAAGCTGGATACTTACTTCTCCCGGAAGATCTATTCCGTTTTCAACGATCAGTGTGACGACGGCGTTGACGAGTTCGATATTATCGAATCCGGTTGGTACCTCAATATCCTCGGAGATGCCGTCGAAAGTGGCGGACACAGTCTGAAACAGACCCGTGACCGAACCAAAAGACAAATCAGTCAATTCTGCCGTAACCGATACGGAATCTGTAGCTGATATTGTTCTTTGCTCTGTTCCGAAACCCTCGATGCTCGCAACAACATTAATGCTCAATTCCTGGGGAACCACTGCTGACTGCGGAACCAATTGATAGTTGCTAAGGTTCTGGTTTACCTCAACAGTTTGTAATGCCGCCACTGGTATTGGTCCCAATGTCAGAGGTGAACCAAGTGCATTCCTGATGTCAGGCACAGTGACTGTGAGGTTAGCATCAAGACTGGTCTGGTTGGTTATTGTTAATCCCAGATTGCCTGAAGCAAGACTGGCGGTATCAATCCGGTCATTCTCAGCCAGGGCGGCCGTAGTAGAATCGGTTAAGCTCAACCCGGGAATTTGCGCTGTTGCCTCTGTTACCTGAAGGGTGTTGCTGAATGTAAGATCGGTACTTATGTACCGGGTCGATACCTCGGTAATTGTGTCACCCGGGGTGTGATAACCGGAGATGACTTTGACATTGCCGGGGATAGTTTTACCGGCCAGGTCAAGCTTCACAACAGCTGTGTTTCCACTATACAACTCAGATCGATGTGTTCCCGATACGATAATTGCTTCAGTAGTACCGTCCACCAAATCAATGCTTATCTCATCCAGAGTTATACCAAGACCATTGGCGATTGTTACCTCCACATACCCGGTTGAAAAAGTGGCCGTAGAGAAAGTGCTGAACTCCGGCATGTCGGAGGTGATCTCAAACGTAGTGTTCAGTACAATAGCCATATCTCCCGGCAGAGTATCGGCCAAACCCGTAATTTCACTGAGACTGATTGACACCGGATCGACAGTGGGAGGGTTAATATCTATAGCCCCCAATTGTTTGGATAGAGAATACACCAAATCGTCAGTGGAGAGGTTGTCCTGATCGAGTGATACCGTGTCCAGATCTTCTGTAATGCTGAACATAACAACCCCTGAATCGTTGATACTCAGTTTATCATCTCCGATTTTATCAACTATTTCAGCCATCTGGTAAGTTCGATTAACCACAGGTACGACCAACTGTGTTGCCCAGGTGGGAGATTCCGGTTTCTCGATCGTACACTGCGCAAGGGTAAGAAACATTACAATGACAATCCCCCCCAGAAACATTTTAGTGGCGAGCTTGAAGAAGAAGGATTCATAGAAGGAATCATTTACCCTTCTTTTTTTGTTACCTCTATTAGGCGTCATATAACACCCCCGTGGTTTTTGAGTTTCATTTTGTCTCATCAGGATGCTTTGCAAAGGGAATGCCATTTTGGTCAGAACGAGCAAACAGCATATAGGAAGGCATATTACAGCAATAAAGTGCCTGTATGCAGAGACCAATTATTGAGACTGTTGATCATGAGAGAGGGGGAGGTTCCCCATATTGTATTGTTGGTCGTTTGATGTTATATTGTTTCAGGAGGTATGTTAGAAATGGGAATGCCCAAGTATGATCGGCTGCTTCATATTCTAAACTTGTTGCGGGCGCGGAGAAATCTGACTGCCGCCAAACTGGCTGAAGAGTGTGGAGTAACCGAGCGATCCATTTATCGGGATATTCTGGCTTTGTCGGAAGCCAATATCCCAATCTACTACGATAATGGATATAAACTGGCTTCCGATAATTTTCTACCCCCGCTTAATTTTGATCTGGATGAATACCAATGTTTGCGTCTGGCTCTTGAATCCAGCCCTTTGAAGCAGGCTGATAAGTATGCTCGACTGATTAGTCGTATTTCCGCCAAAATCGAGGCTGGGCTCCCTGAAGCAGTCAGAAAAGAAAAGAAGTTTGCGCCACACACTACCCACGTGTCCATATTCACTTCCACCGGACAGGAGCAAACGGAGGAGTTTTTTGGTATTATTGAAGAAGCCATTAGCCAGTGGCGTTGTTTGAAAATGACTTACGAATCAATCAATTCCGGGACTAAAGAGCGTATTGTCGAACCATATTTCATGATTTTTCGTGGGCGAGCGTTTTACTTCGTTGCCTACTGCCGTTTAAGAAAAGAGTTCCGTACGTTCCGGGTCGACAGAGTGGTTGATCTTAAGATGATTGATGAAGAATTCAAACGCCGCAGCAACATCGATCCTGAGAGTTATTTTGAGGGCAGTTGGGAAATTTACAGTGGCGAATCTGTGGAAGTTGTTGTTCGGTTCACAGGGGCGGCTTCCCGGGTAGTGCTTACCAGTACCCATCATCAAGACGAAATCGTTGAGAAGACAGATGAAGGGAAAGTGATTTACCGGGTAGTTACCAGGGGGTTGGAGGAAATTCAACGCTGGTTACTTGGTTTTGGTGGCGAAGTGGAAGTGTTGGAACCCCCGGAACTGCGAGACTCAATGCAGCAGGTAGGGGCTGAGATATACCAGAAATACGAAGACAAGCACGACTGATTACTGAAAATTAGCCATAGAAAAACAGGTTGACCGAACCTCGCCGGTGAGCTTCTTTGGTTTTATGCGTAACTTTACAACTCAGCAATTGGCTCTGGCTGGACTGGTCGCTGCGGTCTACGCTGTTCTCAGTCTTGTGTTCCAGCCTATCTCTTTTGGTGTCTATCAGGTACGTGTGGCTGAGGCTTTGACCGTATTGCCATTTCTCGTTGGAGCGGCAATCCCGGGGCTCTTCGTCGGGTGTCTGCTGGCGAACATCCTGGGTGGGATGGGCTGGCTTGATATCGTGTTCGGACCTCTCATTACTCTGGTGGCAGGAATCCTGACATACTATGCGGGTCGTTTGAGAAATCGTACTCTTGTGGAAATATGTGCTCTGTCAGTCATCGCTCTCATGTGGGCTGGCGCGGTCTATCTATTGACTTCTTTTGAGTTCTCCAGCAAAACAATCGCAGGAACCGCTCTGTCACTGGCCGGGTTGTTGCCAGTCGTGTTTGTTTCTTTCGGAAGGCGGAAAGTTGATGCGTTGATGAAAGAGCGTTTCTGGACTATGGCTACAGTGAGCCTGATAATAATAGTTGTCTCGATCCCTCTTCTTAAGAGGATTGATGACCTATATTTATTAATTTGCGGAAGCTTGCTGCTGGTGGCAGCTATGTTCAGCGCGATTACGCTTACGTGGATATGGCTCAATGAGCAACCCCCTGGCATTCTCTTGGCGCCTTTGCCACCAGTGGTTCTTAATGCATTTGGAGTCTCGGCGTATCTGGCTGGAATCATTGGGGTTGATTACTGGTTTTGTGTCCAGATGATAGGTGTAGGTCAGTTAATAGCCTGCTATGTGCTGGGGTTGCCCATACTGTTGATCCTGAGAAGGCGCAACATTTTTGGCTAACAAATTTGAGCGTGCTTGTAGCATACACGGAAATTGTAATTAAAAGAAGTCTCAATTTTACCCACACCAAGGGGCTCCACCCTACTATAGCTCTGGCGGAACCACCAAGGGGTTCCACCCTACTATAGTTCTGGCGGGACCACTAAGAGGGTTCCACCCTACTATAGTTCTGGCGGAACCACCAAAGGATTCCACCCTACTATAGTTCGCGTAGCGGCGGGCCTTGTGTCCGCCGATCCAATGGTGGGAGACAAACCCCCAGTCTACGCGGAACGCGAACAGCGTCTTTTGAGACATCTATACCATCGGTGCATAATGGCGGATTCGTGATGGCTATAATTTGTCCCTTGTAGGAAGGCCAGGCAAAACTTTGGTTTTGATTAAGTAACTATCTGAATTACCTTTTTCAGGGATAATTAAAATATAGGTAGATTTCTTTAATGTGAGAAGACTTGATATATGAATTTTACAATTCGTTCCGTAACGCCAGACGACAAAAACTGGGTACTCGATGTGGTTCGTGGCTGGGGAGCGGATTTCATAGTCAGCCGTGGGCGTAAAATCTATCCCGCCGAGATCGAAGGATTTTTAGCCGTAAATTCTGAAGGGAAGCGTGTTGGTCTGGTAACATTTGAGATCAACGAGAATCAGTGTGAAATAGTCACATTGGATGCCTTCGAGAAATTCAGCGGTATTGGTACCGCTTTGAACAAAAAGGTAACAGGGGTCGCTCGGCAACGAGGGTGTAGTCGGTTATGGTTGATCACAACGAACGATAATCTTGATGCCATCAGATTTTACCAGAGACGCGGGTTTGTCATTGCTGCTGTGCATGTAGGTGCGCTCAACGAGTCACGTCGCATAAAACCAAGCGTCCCAAAGATCGGTATGCATGGCATCCCCATCCGCGATGAAATTGAGTTTGAGATAATGCTGTAAAACCTTACTCCCCGAACCGTTCCTGTTTGCCCAGCATAACCTCGTGCAGGCGTTCGTAGATTGGTCCTTGAGGAGTAAGAGTAGATTTGAATAAAATGAGACGATCCAATCTGAGTTGTGCAGGCTCAAATCGGTAGTTCTTAATATGGTTAAGCAAACTGTCGAGTCCCTTTGGTGATTTTACCCTGGCGACAGTCAGATGCGGACTGAAGCGTTTATTGTCCGGCTTAAAATCCAGATCTCGAATGGACTGTTCGACCTCTTCCGCCAGATTAGTCAGGGCGTCAAACGCTGCTCCTTCAGCCAGACCAGCCCAGATGACTCGTGGCTGCTTCAAATTTGGAAAACCACCAAGACGATCAATAACGGTCTCTACAGGTTCATGGTTGGCAGCAATCCTGTTGAGAGCGGCGCTAATATCATCAACAGCGCTTTCCTCGGTATCGCCGAGGAAACGGACAGTAACGTGGATATTTTTCGGATCGACCCACTTGATATTTCCGCCGTATTGTCTTAGTTCTGATGATACTTCTCTGAGTTTCTGTTTAACTTGTTCGGTAAGAGGAAGAGCAATAAATAGTCGCAGCATAGTTGTGTTCCTGACAGGCTTGGATTAGTGATCAATATTTTAGTTTTCCTTGATATCCAGAATCTCCCGGCGCAGCATTTCCAAGGCTGCATAGACGGCGCGCGTACGATTGATTCTGCGAAGAGTCCCAAAATTGAAAGGACGGGCGTACGTTTCATGAATCGACGATAGACCTATGAAGGTCGTCCCAACCGGTTTATCATCAGTGCCACCTTCAGGACCGGCGATGCCAGTGATCGCAAGGGCATAATCGGATTCAAATTTCTTGCGGCAACCGGTGGCCATTTCTTTGGCACATTCCGCCGATACCGCGCCGTACTGGTCTATCGTAGCTGAGTCAACTCCAAGCTGGTTGATTTTCACATCGTTAGCATAGGCAATCACCCCCCCGAGGAAGTACTTTGATGAACCCGAAACGGATGTTATTATCTGCCCCAACTGACCACCGGTACAAGATTCGGCCACGGCCAGAGTACGGTCATTGTCCATAAGTAGTTGGGCTATGACTCCTTCAAGGACATCTTTATCATATCCAAATATGTAGTGTCCTATGGCTCCTTCAATATCTCTGGCAGTTTTCTGTGCTCTCTCTTTCGCCTCAGAATCGGTGTCTGCAGTGGCTATCACTCGCAATTCGATACCACTTGGTGAGGGGAGATAGGCCAGCTTTATATTTCGATCCAGACTCAACTCTGGCGTGATTAGTTCCGCAAGTTCTGATTCCACAATGCCGATTGTTTTCAAGCTCACCATTTTTACTGGTGTCCCGATATTCATTCTCTGAAAATATGGGATAACTTCATCGAGCATAATTTGTTCCATCTCAAAAGGAACTCCTGGAAGAGCGATAAACACACGTCCCTTTTCAGAAATGCAAATACCAAGGGCTGTCCCGTGCTTGTTTGGAAAGGGAGTCGCTCCCTGTGGAAGAAGTGCCTGGTTCTGGTTGATAGCTGGCATTTCAGTTTTACGTTCAGCGAAGCGGTGACGAATATCTTCAAGAATATCCTCGTGAAAAATCAGGTTTCGTTTGAAAACCTTTACTATGGCTCGCTTGGTAATATCATCATCAGTCGGTCCCAGCCCGCCGGTAGTTATAATAACGCGGGCTCGCCTCATAGCCAAACGAAAGCACTCTTCCATAGCCTCCAGAGAATCTCCGACCGAGCTGCGATACCTGACTTCAAGTCCTATACTCGTCAACTGTTGTGCGATAAGGGCCGCATTTGTGTCAACCCGGTGACCGGTCATTATCTCGTCGCCAATAGTGATTATTTCACAATCCATATTCATTCTTCCCTTATACCTGTCACAGCAGCGTCAAGCACCATAATATCCGATTACAAAGATTACTATCTGAGTGGCGAGGTTGGCCTGAATCCCAGCCACGACATCATCCATCGTTACACCCCACCCTCGGGGCAGCCGTTCTGCCTGGGCAGCCGGAGGAATCTTAATTACATCAAAAATACGAAAAGCTACAAATGCAATAGCATAGTTAGTGAGAGAAAAAGGTACGAACAACAACGCGATGAACATCCCCGCCCATTCATCTATAACTATTTTCTTGGAATCATGGCCATAGAAGTTTTCAGCTTCACCGGCAATCCAGATAGAAAGAACAGTAGTGATTACAGCTACTCCTGCAAGTGTCGATAGATTTCCCCCGATCAGATAATAGGCTATTAGCCAGGCTGGCACCGTTCCTGTTGTACCCGAAACGATAGGTGAGTAACCAGAATAGAAACCGGAAGCGAGTGTTTGAAAAAAGATTCGTTTCATGATAATGCTGTCATTTAAGAATGGTTTTGATCATAAAAAAGTATTTAATTATATAGTTAATCCCTGTCCAGAGCGTTATTGCCGCTGTGATCCAGAGAAGGATGTTGAAATAGAGAGGGTAATTAAATGTTAGTAATTCCGCTGCAGGGCTGTTGAAATGCTCCAGGACCATTATAAGGTTAAGATATGCCAGAACCAGGCCAACTACTGTTAGTTGTAAAAACGTCTTTACTTTAGCAAGCCAACTTGGGGGAATAAATACACTCCTGTATGCAGCCATTAGTCTCAGGCCGGTAATGCCAAACTCCCGCCCAACAATCAACATCACCGGCAAGGGTGAGACAATACCCAACGCAATGAAAGATATCAAGGCACATGAGACAAGAATTTTGTCAGCCAGGGGATCCATGAATTTCCCGAAGCCTGTAACAATCCCATACTTGCGAGCATAGTGACCATCAGCCAGATCGGTAAGAGCAGCTATGATAAACAGCGCTAAAGCCAACAACTTGGCGTAGAAGTTGTCCAAGATAAAGAAGTACATAAAGATAGGAGCAATGATGATACGCAGCAATGTCAGCTTATTCGGAATGTTCATGGATGAATAATGTATACAGGAAAACAGAGGGTGTCAATTGAGATTTAGCGAAAACCAATCCTGATTTGGGTAGTGGTTACAAAAATAAAATCTTAATAAATAAAAAAACCCAAGCAGTGCGGGTGACAACTGCCTGGGTGGACGATATTAGGTAATCCACAGAAAGAGTAACACTTTCCGATTGCACGATTAAGATACTCGATAATCTTTTTTTGTCAAGTAAAATCTGCAATAAATTTACAAATTTTAGGGAAGAAGAGTAAGCGAGTTATATTATAGCTACTTCTCTTTACTTGAACGATCTGACTGCTTTATTAAAATGAGAAAAAGTAATGTTGAATTTGAAGGTATTGAAACAATAAAAGGCCTTTTTTCCACAACTGTTGTGGAAAAAATGTTAATATAATGTGAGCATCGCTGTATCACGTTGGAAATAAGCGAGATAACCGAAAATGCTCTTATGATGTTGATGCTGATAATTTTAGTAATAACCAAAGGTTTCATATTGTTTTGTCATTCAATGGCTTATCGACAGGGAGTTATTGATACGCCTGTCATTTATTGATAGTTGGTTGCGAGGGGCTGAAGTGTTTCCTTTGTAGGGTTTTGTAGGGCAACCAAATAGAGAATATCTAAGAAAAAACACAATTTTTTGTGGCTGATGAATCAAGAGCCACTATATCTTGTGCCTGCAAATAGATTCTATGCAACAACGTATGATAAACGATTTTATTTTTTTACTGAGTGGAGTCGTTTCTGATTGTGAAAGTTTAGAGTAGATCGGGGTTGGGAAATGTCCCAAACGGCAAGGATTGCCATTTCTCGATGACTTTTTTGTGATTATAGGAGGTATAATTTGAAGGTTCAGCGGTTTTTCACGCAAGAAGGTGAGTCCCCTTACAGCCGCATAAGCTTTTCCAAACGTTCTTCGAAAATTACCAACCCTGATGGTACGGTTGTTTTCGAACATAATGATATTGATATCCCGGAAGCTTGGTCACAAGTTGCGGTGGATATTTTGGCTCAGAAGTATTTCAGGAAAGCTGGCGTTCCTCAGAAGGATGAGCACGGTAATATTATCAAGGATGATGAAGGTAATACCGTGACTGGCGGAGAAACAGATTCCCGCCAGATTTTTAACCGTTTGGCGGGGTGTTGGAAGTACTGGGGACAGAAGTATGGTTATTTTGATACCGATCATGACGCCCGAGTCTTTTACGATGAAATGTGTTATATGTTGGCGTCGCAAATCGCTGCTCCCAATTCTCCTCAATGGTTCAATACTGGTCTTCACTACGCCTATGGTATTGAGGGAGTAGCCCAGGGTCATTTCTATGTTGATCCAGACACACATGTTTTGACAAAGTCCAGGAATGCTTACGAACGACCACAGCCGCACGCTTGTTTTATACAATCGGTAAGCGATGATCTGGTCAACGAGGGCGGCATAATGGACCTATGGGTGAGGGAAGCTCGCCTGTTTAAGTATGGTTCCGGAACCGGTTCGAACTTTTCCAGCATCCGTGGATGCGGTGAGTCGCTGTCGGGGGGGGGGAACTCGTCAGGTTTGATGTCATTTCTGCGGATTGGAGACCGAGCTGCCGGCGCTATCAAGTCGGGTGGTACCACGCGGAGAGCAGCCAAGATGGTAACACTTGATCTCGACCACCCCGACATTGAAGACTTCGTTGCCTGGAAGGTTGTAGAAGAGCAAAAAGTAGCTGCTATGGTCGCTGGGTCGCATATCATCCGTGATAATTTACAGGCGATTGTGACTGCTGCCAGGATAGCCGGAGACAATGGCGATACAGTTTTTCAAACCGACTCCAAGAAGAACCCTGCTCTTAAACAAGCCATAAAGAGGGCGCGCGGTTACGCTGTACCGGGCGCATACATCAAGAAAATTCTGGATCTGGTCAATCAAAATATCAAAGATATTGAGTTTGTGGTCCTTGATACCAACTGGGAAGGGGATGCGTATTCCACTGTTTCCGGGCAGAACTCTAACAACTCGGTCAGGGTTCCCAATAGTTTCTTTGAAAGACTCAAAGAGGGGGGCGACTGGCACCTTATTCGTAGGACTGATGGAGAAGTAGCGAAAAAACTGCCGGCTGCTGAACTTTGGGATAAAATTACCTATGCCGCCTGGGCCTGTGCCGATCCCGGAGTGCAATTCGATACCACCATCAACGAATGGCATACGTGCCCGAAAGATGGCCGTATCAACGGTTCCAATCCTTGTTCCGAGTATATGTTCCTTGATGATACCGCCTGCAATCTGGCTTCAATCAATGTTGTCAAGTTTCTCAGGGAAGACGGGTCGTATGACATCAAGGGTTTCCTTCACGCTGTTCGTCTGTGGACAATTGTACTGGAAATATCTGTGCTTATGGCTTCCTATCCTTCTCGAAAGGTTGCTCAACGTAGCTACGAGTATCGGACTCTCGGACTCGGCTATGCCAATATTGGTACTCTTCTTATGCGATTGGGGATCCCGTACGATTCCCCCGAAAGCTATGCCTGGACCGGAGCTCTCTCTGCTATGTTAACCGGACAAGCTTATATAACATCGGCGGAGATGGCCAAAGAGCTGGGACCGTTCCCGAACTTCTTCCGCAACCGGGATGACATGCTGCGGGTAATTCGCAACCATAGACGCGCAGCGTACAATGCAAAAAAATCTGAGTACGAAGATCTGACTGTAAAGCCAACTGGTATCAATCCCAATTATGTTCCGGAAGAACTCGTTGTAGCTGCTCGTCAAGTGTGGGATACGGCTTTGGAGATGGGGGAAACTCATGGTTTTCGCAATGCTCAGGTTTCTGTCGTCGCCCCCACCGGCACTATTGGGTTGGTGATGGATTGTGACACGACAGGAATCGAACCCGACTATGCTCTGGTGAAGTTCAAAAAACTGGCTGGAGGTGGGTATTTTAAGATCATGAACAATTCGGTGTCGATTGCCCTGAAAAAACTCGGCTACGATACTGAGCAGATTAACGATATAATCAGTTATGCCACTGGCCATCGAACACTCAAAAAGGCTCCGTTTATTAATCATGAATCACTACAAGCCAAGGATTTCACCGAAGTAGAACTTAACGCTGTTGAGGAATCTCTCAAGGATGCTTTCGATGTCACCCTGGCTTTTGGCAAAGCGAACCTTGGAGATGAATTTCTAAAAGATACTCTTGGTTTCTCAGATGAAACAATCGCTGCGGTAGATTTCAACCTGCTTAAGGAGCTCGGATTCACAGCCGACCAAATTGAAGCTGCCAACGAGTATAGCTGTGGCACCATGACTATTGAGGGTGCACCCCATCTGGATCCGAAACATCTGGCTGTGTTTGACTGTGCCAGTCGATGTGGGAAAAAAGGTAAACGTTTAATTAATTTTGAGTCTCACATCAAGATGATGGGGGCGGCCCAGCCGTTTATCTCGGGCGCCATTTCCAAGACAATCAACATGCCGGCTGAAGCTGA
>Ga0164318_10003123_pt1 | contig 15615 bp, 18 predicted proteins | sample GuaBasSedimGuay9_FD_113734 | JGI IMG/M metagenome (GOLD analysis project Ga0164318, IMG submission 113734) | Subseafloor sediment microbial communities from Guaymas Basin, Gulf of California, Mexico - Guay9, Core 4571-4, 0-3 cm | ecosystem: Environmental > Aquatic > Marine > Hydrothermal vents...
ACTCTGAGCGGTGGTGAGCTTCAGAGAGTGGCGATTACCGCAACCCTTCTGAAAGATGCTGATTTGTACATGTTTGATGAGGTTACACCATACCTTGACATATACCAGCGTATAAGGGTGGCAAAGCTCATAGAAAAACTCGGGCAGGAAAGGGCTGTGATGGTGGTGGAGCATGACCTTGCGGTTCTTGACTTAATGGCAGATGCTGTCCATATCACATACGGAAAACCAGGTGTGTTCGGTGTGGTGAGCTTTCCCAAAGGGATAAGAGTCGGAATCAACCAATACTTGAAGGGGTACCTTGCAGAGGAGAACATCAGAATAAGAGACGAGAAGATAGAATTCTACATACATGCCCCTTCCCCGGATGTTGAAAGAGAGATACTCTGTTAGTTTAAAGCTTTCAAAAAAAGTTATGATGGCTTCACACTGAATGTGAATCCGGGAGAGTTCAAGAAGGGGGAAGTGGTGGGAGTGCTGGGTCAGAACGGTATCGGAAAAAGCACATTCATGAAGTTGTTGGCGGGGGTGATTGAACCCACCGAAGGCACTCTCGACCTCAACTTAAAGATTTCGTACAAACCCCAATATCTTGTTGTGGATGAAAAACTGGAGGGAGTGAGTGTGGGGGAGCTTCTCAGGTCGATAACAGAGGAATTCGGTACGAGCCTGTATAAAACCGAAATAATAAATCCGCTTCAATTGGGTGAGCTCTTGGACAGAAATTTGAGTGAGCTTTCTGGAGGCGAACTTCAGAGGGTTGCGATTGCAGCATGCTTATCACGTGATGCCGAGTTGTATTTGCTGGACGAGCCAAGTGCCCATCTGGATGTTGAGCAGAGAATGGGTGCCATAAAGGCAATCAGAAGATTCTCAGAAAGAAACGATGTGACGAGTGTGGTTGTTGACCATGACATATATCTAATAGATTTGCTTGCAGAAAGGCTCCTCGTTTTCGATGGGGAGCCGGGAGTGAAAGGAGAGACGCACGGACCACTCGATATGCGCACAGGAATGAACAAGTTTCTGAAAAACCTCGGCATCACATTCAGGAGGGACGAGGAAACAAAGAGGCCAAGAGTCAATAAACTGGATTCACGGCTGGACAGAGAGCAAAAAAAGAAAGGGGAGTACTACTACTGTTAACTACTGCTGTTAATCTGTTGTCAATCTCTTCTGAATTCAACACCCAAAAGTATCCCTGCAGCAAGAACCCAGCACAACCCAGTTGCCATATAGAACAGTATGAGACTCAAAAAAGCAACTGATGCGGGAGGTGCCTGTTTCAGAAGTATAGCCCCACTGAATACTGTGATTATGCCTGTCATAACACACAGAAGTGAAAGGGCAAGTCTTCCCTTGTATCCCAACTTTATGGATATAGTATCACGCTCCCGTGGGATGGATAAACACTTGGTGTCTTCAACTCAATCTTCTTATCGATTCCGCCCTCCACAAAAAACACCATCGTCAGTATGGAATCAGGACATAACTTCTGTTGGTTCTGCACATCATTAAACTCAATACTCAATTCCACCATATCACCTTCCTCAATAAAAGGTACTGGTCTGGCAGATGGTCTCCTCATCCTTATCCACGTGCTGACTGTGAAATGACCCTCTTCATACACACCTGTCGAACTGTATGTTAGGTAGGATGCATCACCCCCTTCCATCACAAGCTCGATGACCATGGAAGATATGTTTATTGTCCCCTGAAGTGGCTCAACCACAACATACAGAGTATCCAAACCGTCTCCATTCACACTACCTGATACGGATACAATTTTCAGGGAAGTTGTGATTCTTTCCTCACTCACCTTTGCTTTCTCTTCTATCTCGCCCGCAAATAGGTTTGTGGTGTCGATTATCACAGCTACCACCATCGAAGAAACCAGTATGAGAGCTATGAAGAGTATGAGAGTCCCCATACCTGCCTGAGCCTTCACAGTTGTTTTGTGTCTGTCACCCCATTTGGCAGGGCAACCATCACAAGGTCCCCTTGCTGGTATGCATCCCCCACCTCCTTTGATATCTGAATCATCTCTCCACTTTCCCATATTCCATCCCCATCGTCATTGACTATTGATATCTGGTCCAGGTCTGAATCGTATTTGCCATTGAAGAAGACCAAAACATTTGAAGCATTCAAAGCTGTCGAGCCTGTGTTCAGCACATATATATAGTCTCTGTTATCTGCCAGAGGGTCGTTCACCACCTCGATATCTGTCTTCATGACCTCCTCTATGTGTCCATTCTTCATAACATACGATTCCGATATGGAGCTTACTGCACTGAACAAAGCAACAACGACCACGATAGCTATGAGCATCGAGGATATGAAGAATATCGCCTGAGATATCGATTCTCCAGCCATTTCATTTCACCTCCACAGTAACAGATGCTCCGCAGTCTGTTATTATTTTGATATTCCCTTTCAGTCCTCCAAAGTGGAGTTTAACCCTCCCACCCGGATAGAGATAATGGGAAGACGCGTCAAATATTCGGGTTGTGGTATAAACGCCATCATCAAGAACAATCACCTTGTCGAGGTCGATCGTATATTCGCCTGAGTTGTAGAGGTAATATGTCCTTGGTGGCTGCAGAACATACACGGTGTTTCCATCCTTATCCTGAACTTCTATAGAGGTCTTCAACTGCTTCATCATCCTCACATGCTCTTCCTGATTCGCTTCTCTAACCTTTTCATAACTTGTCGATATGGTCGGATAACTAAACGAGAACACGAGTAAAGCGCCCACAAGTATTATGGCAGTAGATACAGATGTTGCAAACCCCATACGAAAGAAAGTGTGGAGAAACAACTTTATAAACTTTTATGAGTTGTTTGAAACTTAAAACAAAATTATATATTTTCGAGAACAAGTTTCAGTGATTCCTCATACCCATTCTTCAGTTGGTATCTTTTCACATTTCTTTCTGTGTACACCCTAAGAATGCCCATTCTCGCCCCCATAAAACCCAGAATTGAGCCGACACTTCTTCGAGATACATCGAAATCTGCTGACAGAAGATGCTAATAAACATCCAACACAGTAAAACTCTTGTTATCGAGTATGTACCGAAGAATCTCCCTCCTGACCCCCTCCCTATCCCCATCCAGATACTTTATGAGCTTTAGCACGACATCCTTGTTCATAGTATCACTTTCACTCCATACTCCTATAAATTTATGTTCGATTTCCGATATGGTTCACGATATCGTTTCCAATTGGCTCCATCTCAACCACAAGTCTGTCCCATGTTGGATATCTCTCCACAAACCATGCATCGAAGTAGGATGATAATTCGACTGCGATTGAGAGCGAGGTCTCAATGGATCCATCCACCACGTCGTACATATACTCTGGAACACCCATCTCCTCAAGCAACTCCAGAATATCTTTGTTATCTCCCTCCACCACCCCATACAAAAGAGTTCCATCCTCAGTTATTGTATCAAAACATCTTGCAACTCTCTTGGCAGTTCTTTTGAGTCTGTTCCTCAGCTGGATACTATCCTTGAAAGATGATGAGCAAAAATGAAGCTTGGCTGATGTGGAGTTTGCTATTTCAACTGCCAATTCTCTTGACCCGGCAACCGCACATCCCTCATCGTCTTTGAGGCGCAGTCCTCTTTTTCTGAGGTTCTCAGCACATCCATCTGAAAACTCAAGTTCGTTAAGGTTCAGAAAACATCCCGTCCTTTCACACACCTTCACAACATCCCATACGCCCGTCCTCCCCAAATCCTCGTATGCTGGAACCTCAAACCCGACTTCTATTCCAAGAGATGAGGCTTCCATCACACACCTCTCATACTCTGCCAAGTTCTCATACACTGGATGAAATCTGAGTTCGTCCAATCCGTGTTCATATAATTTTCTGAGTGTGTTCAACTTTGGAGCAAGGACTGTATACATATGAATATGGAAATCATCGCCGAACTCCTTTTTCAAACACATCATGTACTCAAGAACTCTATCGAGTTTGAGCAGAGGTTCCCCGCCCGTGAATCCTGCCCCGAGTGCATCTTGGTTGATTGCCTCTTCGACAACATCGCTCTACGAAGATACAGGTCTTTCATTCGCAAATACCACATCCCCTTTCCTATTATCTGAAAGAGGACAGTAGAAACATGAAGTGATACACTCTCCAGTAATGAAGAGCACAAGTTTGGCACCCTCCATACATATCCTACAGCCCTCTGGCAAGTATGTCCAGAAATTCTCTCCCACACTACATAGGTTGTGGTTAAAGATTTATATGCTTCGCAAGAAATTGAGAAATGAATGAGCATTGGCATAATATTTGGAGAGACTGACTCCTTCAGATTCAAAGTCGCACTCACAAATTCAAAGAGTGCAAGACGCAGAGATTACGTGAAGGTCTGGCACGACCCAGAAGGATGGGTGCTATGTCAGATTGTCAAGATAACGAGGTCGAACGAAAAATTCTCAGAAGAGAGTATTTTCGAGAATGAGGTTGTTGAGAGTCCGGGGGATAAGGTTATCGCTCATGTGGAGGTGATAGGCTCAAGGGATGAATTTGGAAATCTGAGACTTCCAATGACACCTTTTTCTCCGGGAGACAAAGTCTTCAAGGCTGATGTACAGCTCATCAGGAAGGTACTGGGACTGAATGATAACGGGCTGTACATTGGAATGCTTGATGGATACAACATTCCGGTCTATCTTGACCCCAACCACATCGTCCAGAAGCACTGTTCTATACTCGCCAAAACAGGCAGTGGAAAATCGTACACTGCCGGGGTCATACTTGAAGAGCTTCTGGAAACTGGCATTCCACTGCTTGTTATAGACCCGCATGGTGAATATGCCTCGTTGAAGTTCCCCACCACCGATAAAAAAATCGAGAGATTCAACATAAGACCAAAGGGGTTCTCTTCAGAGGTTACGGTGTATTCACTTCCGACCTCAAATAATCCCGATGCTGACAAAACTCTGAGGCTGGATGGAGAGAACCTGAGTGCAACTGATATTGTAAAACTCATACCAGACAACCTAACATCCACACAGCTTGGGATTCTGTACGAGGCAGTGAACAGACTGAAAAAAGAGGGGGGACAGTACAACTTAGAGGACATCATTACCGAGGTTGCCAATACTCAGAGCAATGTACGTTGGAGTGTGCTTGCAAAACTTGAGCAGATAAATGAGAGCGGCCTTTTCTCAGGAAGACCAACCCCAATGCATGCACTGTTCAGAGATAACCACGCAAGCGTGATAGACATGAAGGGTACATCTCCTGAACTTCAGCAAGTTGTGACAGCATTGGTGTGTGAGAGATTGTTTGAGTACAGAAAAAAGAACATAGTGCCCCCCGGGATGCTCGTAATAGAGGAGGCACACAATTTCTGCCCAGAAAGAGGATTTTCAAGAGCGGTTAGTTCGGATGTGATCAGAAATATAGCATCCGAAGGAAGAAAATTCGGACTTGGGCTCATGGTCATATCGCAGAGACCTGCAAGAATAGACAAAAACGTCCTGTCCCAGTGCAATACTCAGATAATACTTCGTGTAACGAACCCAAACGACATCCAAGCTATCACCAAAGGACTCGAAGGAATAACTGGAAATTTGGTGGATGATATAAAGAGCTTGCCAACTGGAGTTGCCGTACTCTCATCAAGTAATATCGAATTCCCCATAGTGGTCAGAATTAGACCGAGGAGGACAAAACACGGAGGAGAATCTGTTAGAGTTGTGAAACACAAATCAAAGAAGGGAGTCAAAAAGGAAGGTGGAGGTTTCTTCTCGAAGTTATTCGGTACAAAATAATTTAAATGGAGAGATGGTTAGGGGAATTGTATGAGTGATGTGATGTACAAGGACGCACATGAACATTCTGAAAAGGATAGCCAGCCCAATGTCATAAAGAGGGTTTTGCCAGAGCTACTCGACATCAGGAAAGGGGAGCTGGTTGCAATCAAGTTCCACCCCGGAGACTATGGAAACACAACACATGTAAGACCTGTTGTGATAAGAGCCATTGTGGATGTGGTGAGAGAGGAAGGTGGAGAGCCGTTCCTCACGGAAAGTACCGTACTCTACAAAAGCAAGAGATTTGATGGCAGGGGTGTTGTGGAAGTTGCAGCTATGAACGGTTTCACCCATGCAAGCATGGGAGCTCCATTCATCGTTGCAGATGGCATCAGAGGTGATGATGGTGTGGTGGTGGCGGTTGGTGGCAAGGAGATAGACGAGGTGGAGGTTGCAAGCGCATGCGCAAAGGCGGATTATATGATAGTTGTCTCTCATGGAAAAGGACATCCAGCAAGCGGATTTGGTGGGGCGGTAAAACATCTTGGAATGGGATGTCTCACTAAATCTGGAAAGAGGAAGGTTCATGTTGTATGTCAGCCAGTTGTAGATGTGGAGAAGTGTACCGGGTGTGGAAAATGTGTTGAAGCTTGCCCTTGGGATGCAATACATGTTGTGAATCAGAAGGCTGAAATCGACAGAGAGAAGTGTGCTGGTGAGTTATCATGTGTATCAGTGTGTCCTAATGGAGCCATTTCAGAGCCGGCAGGCTCGAGAGAGAAGATGCAGATGAGATTGGGCGAAGCATCCCTTGCTCCCATCAAGGTACTCAGCAAACGAATAACCTACATCAACTGGGTCTATCAGATAACCGCGGGATGTGATTGTTTTAAGTTCTCGAACACCCCCATGACTGAAGATGTTGGAATGTTGTTTTCCCATGATCCGGTTGCAATCGACTGTGCAACCATAGACTTGATAAACGAGAAGATGTTCCTTCACGAATATCAGAATGTGAACAAGTTGAGAGACAAACTTGAAGGTGTGTGGGAAGTATCTCCATGGATTCACGTAGAAAGTGCAGAGAAGCTTGGTGCTGGATCGAGTAAGTATGTACTCACAAAAATATAATAACCATAGAAATTGACCATAATCAGTTTGCCTTCTTCCTCTCATGAATCAGTTCTATGAACTTCTCTGACTCATCGATTTTGTAAAGTTCGTCCTTTGTAACGAGGGCGGTATTACCAACGCTGGACTTTCGCGCCCTCCCCTCTATAACAACCACAGACTCTGTATTTGCAACCTCCGAGATGCTACCGAGTAGTTTTGCCCTCTTCACCATAGTCCTATTATATCTTGCAATTGCTGTCAACACTGTCACAAACTCCTTGCTATCCTGTGATAGAGCCGAGAATGGAGCATGTTTTGTGGGAAACACATCGAAGCCCATGCCCTCAAGCAGAGACAATATTCTGGCTGTGAACTCGTTAAGCTGTATATCTGAGGGTGGTTCTGGAGATGTTTCCTCCATCTTCGTTATGTTCACTGGCTTTATCAGTGGCACATCAAATATGTCTTCAAGTCTCATGGCAAGCTCAAGAGATATTTTCATTCCCTCATCTTCGTACTTCTTCACAGTTCTCCTTGAAACTCCGAGCATTCGTGCAAGAACTCCAAGAGAGAGACCCCTATCGATTCTCAGAGCTCTGAGAGATTCTCCATCGATGCTTACATAAAATCCTCCCGGCTCCGCTCTCACAAGCGGAGGGATTCCCTCCACAAAACACTCATGTAGAGTTTGGGTGTTCACAACTGGCACACCGTATCTCATGTAGACAACAGATGATGTGAGAGGATAGTTCCTCGTCCTTTCACCAACCACAAGCGGAGAGGCAAACATTCTGTGAGCAAGATATTTCAGCTCATGTGCAGTTTCTTCAGAAAGTGAATCTATGTTCATGAGACATTTGAGCAAAAGCAAAAGAGTGTCTCTCCTGGCTGCGAAATCAAAGCTCCTCGACCTGACATCTACTGGTTCTGATGTTTCAAATCCTCCGAGAGTCAGTATCTCTCTCACTCTCTCTATGATGCTGTCCATAGCACTCCTTATTCTATTTTTTAATTATTAAAAATATTTTGTAATCTATTTCTTCTTCCTCTTCTTACATTTTCCTCATTCTTATATTTACACCTTCAACTCAGAAGCAGATGTCTCCCCTGCAACACTCACCACCCTGTATTTCCTCTCCTTTCTCGTCCCTCCCCTTTCCAGAATTCCTTCTTGATACATTCTGGAAAGGTACGTGGATATCGTACTCAGACTCAGTCGTGAGCCATATGCCTTTTCATACGCTTCTCTCACATCCTTCGATGTAAACCACTCCTTGTCCATACCATACTTGAGAAACATCTCAAGACGTTCTCTCAATGTCAGTTCCACTTCGTTGTGAAGTGTGGGTGATGAGGGGGAGAGATGTGGCTGGGGGGTGGGGGAGCATTGAGCCACAGTATCTAAAAAGGAGGCTATCTGTTTCTTCAGGGCTTCTTTCAAAGATGGTGTCAGGGGAGTAACCTCAAAGCTCATTGAGGTTAGCCTCCCATCATCCAACAATATTTCAACTCTTACCCTCATCACCACACCTTCTTACTATCCATCCCCTCTGTGTTCACTATGTGAACAGTGAATATGTGAATTTGTGAAATTATATAAATCTTTTTATGGACTCCGTAATAGATAGGCTCTGGAATAGATAGATATGGAACACAGAAAATTAAGGGTGTTGTGAAGCTTCTGTGAACATAATCCTGAGGTATGTGCTTACCCTCCCCTTTCTTGGAATTCCTCTCTTAGCAGCAAGTCTCTCGATGGCTTTCATGAAGCCACCACTGTATTGCAAAGCCCTCTTTCTTCTAAACGCAATTTCCTATGGAAGGTACCTGATTGCAAGCTACCTCAACACAATTTTTGACTATTCTCCAGACACCTTCATCTCGACTGGGATTGAAAATGCAGTTTTCACGATGTCTGGATGAAGATATGGTGCTATGAGTTCGCATCCCCACACACCAACCACTTTTTTATCTCTCTGAATGTCGTGCTCAACAACCTTCTCAAAGTCCATTCTCATGAGTTCTTCTCTGGGAGAGATACGATATCTCGCATATCCTCCAAAGAGTTCATCCGCACCATGCCCGGTTATTATATACTTGTGTCCATCCGAGGCAATACGCTCCCCCAATATGTATAAAGGAATTGCAAGAGACACATCAAGCGGATTCGGACTTCCAATTATGTTCATGACCTTGATCACGATGTCTTCATCAACCTCCACACTCACAAGATTGACTTCTCTCTCCATCATCTCCCCCGCCTCAATTACCCAACGCTCATCCTCTGACCCCTTTACAGCAACCGAATACAACGGAACGTCTGGAATAAAAACAGCAAGCAGTGAGCTATCCAGTCCTCCCGAGAATGCGATAACACTCTCGTCTTCGTCTCTCACACAAATCTCTGACACACTCCTCCTCAACGCTCTATCAAGTTCCTCCACCCAGTCCATACAATACCCAACACTTTTAAATCATCTATATCTATATAGTTGTAATTTGAGAGTTTGATGCACTCGGATAGGGTTCGTGATGTAGATATATCTGGAATCAGAAAGATGTTTGAGTGTGCTGGAGAGGATGCGATAAACCTTGGTCTTGGAGAACCAGATTTCGATACTCCTTCTCACATAAAGGAGGCTGCCATAAGGGCGTTGAATGAGGGACATACCCATTACACCCCCAGCATGGGGATACCAGAACTCAGAGAAGCGATATGTGAGAAGTTGAGGAGGGAGAATGGGATAGATGCAGAACCTTCTGAGGTGATTGTGACACCGGGTGCGAAGCATGCGATATTTGAGGCAGTCACAACTCTGGTGGACGAGGGGGATGAGGTAATACTCATCGGTCCTGCATGGGTGACGTATGAGGCATGCGTGAGGTATGCTGGCGGAAAGGCGGTGTATGTCAATACGAGTCCGGAGGAGGGCTATATTCCGTACGATGTCGGGGAGTACATAACGCCAAAAACAAAGTTGGTCATACTGAACAGTCCGTGCAATCCATCTGGTGCGGTGTATCCCCCGGAGGTCATAAGAGAGATTGCTGAGCTTTCGATTGACCATGGATTTTTCGTGCTGTCGGACGAAATTTATGAGAAGATAATATACGAGGGGGAACATTTGAGTGCGGGCTCGATTGCACCCGAGAGAACCATAACCGTGAACGGTTTTTCCAAGTCGTACGCGATGACCGGGTGGAGACTGGGATATGCGGCTGCTCCACAGCACATAATAAAAGCTATGCTGAAAGTCCAGTCCCATTCTGTGAGCCATCCCACCTCGTTTGTTCAGTGGGCAGGAGTTGAGGCGTTGAAAGGCTCTCAACAATGCGTTGAGGATATGAGGAAGGAGTTTGAGAGGAGGAGAGATATACTTATGGAGGGGCTGAGGGACATAGGAATAGAGTGTCCAATTCCAGACGGAGCTTTCTATGTGTTTGTGCCAACCGAAAGAGCCGGGGGGGATGATGTTGCCATGAGGCTTTTGCAGGAGGCACTGGTCTCTGTAACACCAGGAAGTGCGTTTGGAAAGGCATACAAGAACTACATCAGAATATCTTATGCTGTCAGTACTGATAAACTGATGGAGGCGATAAAGAGGATGGAGGGGATGCTATGATTGGCGTGTTATCTGATACGCATGACAATATAGAGGCTACGAGAAAGGCGGTAAAGCTGTTTAACGAACTCGAGGTTGAGCATGTCCTCCATGCGGGCGATGTTGTGTCTCCTTTCATGGTCAGGGTGTTCAAAGAACTTGAATGTCCTTTGTTCCTCGTTTTTGGAAACAATGATGGGGACAGGATAACGCTCAAGAACTTTTTTGAGAAAGAAGGGTTCTGTGTGAAAGGGGATTTCGGTGTGGTAGAGGATGTTGCTTTCCTTCACGGAACTTCCCTCTCGCTGGTGGAGGCTCTGGCAAGGAGTGGTATGTACAGGTGTGTGGTCTATGGGCATACTCACGAGCCGTAGGTAGATATGGTTGGCGAGTGTCTGGTTGTGAATCCGGGCGAGTGTTCTGGCGTCCTGAGTGGTAGAATGACTGTTGCTCTGATAGACGGAAAAGATGCGAAGATTGTGGATTTATCCGAGGGTTAAATCAAAAATCAAAAATTATGAATCAAAAATCAAAAATCATGAATCAGAAAGTTGAGCTTCTTTTTTTCTCCAAGCCGAAATCCCATACTGCCTTCTGCACACTCTCTCCGATTATTACTTCCCCATTTTCAACCGCTATCCTCATTCCATCGTATGAGAGCGGATATTTTTTTGAGGCAACTGCATGCGGAGGATACAGATGACTCATGTGTATGAATAACGTCTCCTTTGCATCTATCCTCTTCGAGAGTTCGAATGCCTCATTTGCATTCATGTGCTTGTTGAACGAGAGGGTTGGATGGATTGCATCTGCTATGAGCAGGTCTGGAGAGCGAATGAGCTCAATAACCTCATCCGAAAGTTTTGAGGAAGTGTCTCCTGTGAATACGATTTTACTGCCCTCGTATCTGAGTATCACGCCTGCAGACTCCTTCAGTGGCGGGTGGTCAACCGGGAAGAGTGTGTACTCAACTCCAAATATTTCGAAAGGTTTGAAGAACTCGACCCTATTTATGTTCAGTTTCATGAAACTGAACATGGATGATATGATTTCTCCCGTGAGGTCTGTTGTATGTATGTCAAGCTTCTTCTGGACTCTGTAAAATTCAGGTATGCCCCCTATGTGGTCATAATGTGGATGGGTTATAACGATTGCATCCACCTTTCCAACATCTTCCTATATCAACTGCCATCTTATGTCTGGGCTAACGTCTATCAGTGCCACCTTACCCTCGTTATGAACAAGCACCGAGAAACGCATCCTTCTGCTCTTTCCTCCCTTTCTAGCATCCTTGCATGCTGGACACCAGCACCCTATCTTTGGGCATCCAGCAGCATCTCCCGTCCCAAGAAGCACAATCTTCATACACCATACCTCTTGTAGAACTCCTTTGCCCTGTAGAACTCCTTTGCCCCAACACCATCCTCCATTACCTTCCTCAGCAGATCCTCGAACAGTTTATGCTCTCTTGTCTTGATGAGAACCTCCCGATGCGCTCTCATGAGTATGTCTGGATAGTCCCCTCTTATGAGAGACTCAGCCCGCACCACATCTGCCAGTGTGTCAGTCAGTCCTCTTTCATGAATCCAGACAGGAAACTCCACCCTGCTCGGTAGGTGTCTGTTGAGAGATATGTAGAAGAACGCAACCCCTCTTTTCCATTTTCCATATCTGTCGAGAGTTGAAAGAGAGCGAGTTGTATCACGCCCTAACCCATATCGCCTGTCGTCTCTGTCGCATAAAAACACCTTACTCCGGTCTCCCCATTCCATCAATCCAAACAGAAACGCATCCGTGAGTCTTGTGGATGATAGTCCCATGGTGTTGGACATGAAGGACACCACATCCCTTGCATGGGGTGTGTCGATGTATCCACAGAATATTCCATTCTGTTTTTCAGAAGAATCGAGAAGTTTGAGAATTGAGTTGATGTAGATGTTTCTTATGCTTTCGTTGAGGGAGTTTGCATGCGAAACCACGAGCGAGCCATCGAAGAATGTGGTTATGTCTTTTGATAGAAGGGCTTCCACCTCTCCACATTCCTTCTCAAACCTCATGGCATCTGTGAGTTCTTTGCTGTATGCATACACCCTGTGTGCCTCGAAGTCATTTGGTGTGATGAGATGTACATGTGTCTGTGAGTCAGTGTTTCCATCGTGGTAGTTGATAACGAATCCGGTTTGCACAAGACCATATCTGAGGTTCTGGGTGGGGTAAATCTGGCTTCCATCAACAGCCCCCACCTTCACCTTGGACAACACCTTATCCATCCATTCAAGAGCATCATCTCTTTTCTCCCATTCGACTTCAAACCGCTTTATCACCTTCCCATCTTCGATAGGAATCGCTCCGATATAGTCTGGAACCTCCCCCTCTTCCCAGTACTCAATCTCATCGAGCCTCTCCCGGTATTTCTTGCACTCCTCAGATGCCTCGATACTTTCTCTGCGAAGCTCATCTCTCCTTCTCTCGATCTCATTCATGAGTTCTATCAGGTTCAGCATATCACATTTACAAACAACATAAGTTTAAAAAACACTTTCTCATATTGGGATGTGATGTATGACGTGGTTGTGGTGGGGGCAAGCCCCGCGGGTATTGCATGCACGTTGAGATGTTCCGAACTCGGTCTATCGACAGCTCTCTTCGACAGAAAACCTTCTCCCTCGTTTCATCCGGCATGCACATTTTTCGAGGGGATGGCGAACCAAGTAGGTTTTCGGGTTGACCCCTCATATGTTTAGAAGAAAATGAAGGGGATGAAAATAATCTCTCCAGGCGGAATCGAGCTCGAAATAAACGAGAAAGGGTATGTGGTTGACAGAGAGAAGTTTGACTGGTTCTATCTCGACAAATCGGATGCTGATGTGGAGTGGGAATGTGATGTGAAGCATCTCCTCGTCAAAGAGAGGCGTGTTTGGGGGGTGGAGGTTGAGATGGGCGGTAGTTCGAAAGAAGTGAGGGCAGAGACTGTCGTGCTTGCCTGCGGACCCAACTCGCATCTTCCAGATGAGGCGAGACTTTCTCCCATAAAGCATCCATCAGATATTGCATGGGCGATGGAGGCGGTGGTAGAGGGGGATGGTATTGGCGAGAGCGATTATTTCGAGTACTTCGTTGGCAGTGTTGCACCTGGCTGGAAGGCAACCTTCTCTCCACTGGGTGGAGATTTTGCATCGGCAGGTGTGTATGTGAGGGGAGTCAGAAGTCCATTCGATTTTTTCTCCAGACATATGGAAAGGTTGAGGAAGGCAAAGGGGGAGATAAAAATCGTGGAGATGTTCGAGGGCGGAGACACGATTGCTGCCATGCCATGGAAACTTGTGGGTAATGGTGTGGCTGTGTGTGGTGGTGCTGGAGCACAGTCTGGTATCATGTATGGTATGAGGGCGGGTGTAATACTAGCAGAGAGCATTGCACACGGTGATTTGTCTCTGTATCAGAAGAGATGGGAGAGAGAACTCATGAGAGAGTACAAGCTCGGGAGAAAAGCTCTCAATATGCTCATGAAGATGAAGGATGAGGACATAGACAGGCTTGCACATGCTTTGGTTGATTTTGATTTCTCGTCTCTGCGGGGCAACCTGTATCTCAAGGCTTTTCGGATTTTTATGCACATCTTGAAGAAAGACCCACCCCTCATTTTGAGACTAATATAAATAATTTGAACTTGTAGATGTTAGTATGTACGAGGCCGAGCAGGTCAGAGTCAGAGATTATATGACCACCCAAGTCACGGTTGTAAATCCAGATGATAGGATAGAGGATGTGATAGAGCTCATAAAAGAGACCGGACATGATGGCTTTCCTGTTGTTGATGGTGATGAGGTTGTAGGTTATGTATCATCCAAGGATATACTACTGAAGCACGGGGCTAAGTTTGTGAGAGATGTCATGAACAGGGATGTGGTGGTGGCTCTTGAAAATATGCCCCTCTCAGATGCGGGGAGGGTGATGTTCAGAACTGGTAAAAACAAGTTGCCTGTGATAGATGACAAGAACAGGTTGGTTGGTATCCTCACTAACACAGATATCTTACGTTCTCACATAGAGCGTTCCTCTCCGAAAAAGGTATGGAAGTTCAAGAAAGCACTTGAGATAGTTCATAAGGTGGGAGTGAAGGTGAGAAGAGGGAAGGTGAGGATATCCCAGCTCACACCTACCCAGCCGAGGATATATGCGGACGAACTCGAAGGGAGAGTATATGAGCTTAAACAAGGTCTCACAGAGCCGTTGATTGTGATTAAAAAACCAGACAAGCTGTTGCTGGTCGATGGGCATCACAGGGTAGTTGCTGCAAAGAAGCTCGGCATAGAAGAACTCGATGCATACATACTTGAGCTTGAGAAGGATGTACCTCTGGGGATGGAGAAGATAGCGAGGGACACCGGCCTTCAGACAATAGATGACATCAGAATCATGGATTATGTGAAACACCCATTGATAGAGGTCACACAGAAACTCATGAGGGGAAAGGGATACGTCTATAAGGAGGGATAAGTTGGAGGAGAAGGGAAAGATTCTGCCAGTTCTGATAGAGGACGAGATGAAACGTTCTTACATAGACTATGCAATGAGCGTGATAGTTGGCAGGGCTCTTCCAGATGTCAGGGACGGTCTCAAGCCCGTGCACAGAAGAATTCTGTATTCGATGTGGGAGTCAGGCATCACCCACAACAAGCCATACAAGAAGTCTGCAAGGGTTGTGGGAGACGTTCTCGGTAAGTATCATCCCCATGGAGATATGGCTGTGTATGATGCTCTCGTCCGGATGGCTCAGTCCTTTTCACTCAGATATACTCTGATTGATGGGCAGGGGAACTTTGGCTCGGTTGATGGAGACAGTGCTGCTGCGATGCGTTATACCGAAGTGAGGCTGTCAAAGATAGCTGAGGAGATGCTTGCAGACATTGAAAAGGACACCGTGGACTTCGTTCCGAATTATGACCAGTCTCTCGAAGAACCGGTCGTTCTTCCATCTAGACTCCCAAATCTGCTTGTGAATGGCTCAACAGGGATAGCGGTTGGAATGGCAACGAACATACCACCCCATAACTTATCAGAGGTGTGTGATGCGATATGCGCTCTCATCGATAACCCAGAGCTGACGAACCGTGA
>Ga0164318_10003124_pt1 | contig 15596 bp, 18 predicted proteins | sample GuaBasSedimGuay9_FD_113734 | JGI IMG/M metagenome (GOLD analysis project Ga0164318, IMG submission 113734) | Subseafloor sediment microbial communities from Guaymas Basin, Gulf of California, Mexico - Guay9, Core 4571-4, 0-3 cm | ecosystem: Environmental > Aquatic > Marine > Hydrothermal vents...
AGAATCTGCCCGCCGCATATCTCACAGGGTTCCTGCTTGGCAGTCGCGCGGCGATGAAAGGATATGAGGATGCAATACTGGACATCGGTCTGCACACGCCATCCCCCGGTTCACGCGTCTACGCGGCATTGAATGGTGCAGTTGACGCGGGTATGAATATACCTCATGACGAATCAATATTTCCCGATGAGAGACGAATAAGAGGAGAACATATTGCTGAACATATGCAAATTGATGATATCGTTGAAAACTTTGAGGAGGTGAAAAGAAGAATAGAGGAAGAAGGCAGCAGGATGTGAGAGTGATATGTGTGATAACTCCTCATGGATGACGGAGGAGGAAGGCTTTCTAAACGAAAGCCAAAACGGTGAGCGGTAATGGCGGAGGAGGTGGAAGAGACACTACCGGAGAGGGTGGAATTGGATAAGACGGGAGATAAGGAGGAGAAAGAAAAGTTACTGGAGGCGTGGGAGCCGAGGACAACTCTGGGGAAGCTTGTGAAGAAAAAGGCGATAGAGACAATTGAACAGGCGTTGAAATCGGGATATCCGCTGAAGGAGCCGGAGATTGTGGATTATCTTCTGCGGGATCTGAAGGAGGAGGTCCTTGACATAAATCTTGTGCAGCGGATGACTGATTCGGGGAGGAGGGTGAAATTCAGAATATGTGCAGTTGTTGGCAACGGAGATGGATATGTCGGCGTCGGTAAGGGTAAGGATGTGCTTGTTCGTAATGGTATTTTGAAAGCTGTGAGAGATGCGAAGCTGAACATAGCATATGTGGAGCGCGGGTGCGGTTCATGGGAGTGCAACTGTAAGGAGCGTCATTCAGTGCCCTTCAAGGTTGTCGGGAAATCAGGAAGCGTGAGGATAACACTTAAACCAGCACCAAGAGGCGTCGGCATCGTGTCAGGCGAAACTGCGAAAAAAGTGCTTGAGTTCGCTGGCATAAAAGATGTGTGGACAAACACAAAAGGTGAGACGAGAACTTCACTGAATTTCGCATTCGCGACATTTGACGCCCTTAAAAAAATCGCGATGTACAGAAGATGAAAAATGATTGAGGAAGCTGTGATAATCAGAATAATCAGAATGGACATCATGGATCGGTAGTCTTCATCGCTCGTCTTCATCGCTCTCGGCTGTCGGAACTGTCAGAAGTCGGAAGGAGGATGATAGGGATGCTGTATGCGGTGGTGAGGCTGCGAGGGAGAGTTAATGTCCGCCCAGAGGTGAGGTATACCCTCAAGCTCCTGAGGTTGAACAGGATAAATCACTGCGCAGTCGTGCCTGCGAACGAATATTACAGAGGCATGCTGAATGTGATCAAGGACTATGTGGCATGGGGAGAAATATCGGAGGGCATGCTCTCAATGTTGCTGAAGCGAAGAGGAAGGTTGGAAGGAGGAAAAAGGCTGACAGAAGAATATCTCAAAGAAAACACACCGTTTCAGTCTTTTGAGGACCTCTCAAAAGCACTTATGAAAGGTGAAATAAAAATGAAGGATCTGATGAAGTATAAGATAAAACCTATTTTCAGACTACATCCCCCAAGAAAAGGACATAAAGGAATCAAAAAGAGTTTTGAAAAAGGTGGGGAATTGGGTTATCATGGTGATAAAATAAATGAATTGTTGTATAAAATGAGATGATTTCGCTTTTACCTTTTCTTTTTTATTCTATTCTTTCTTTCTTCTTACGTTCTTTCTTACGTTCCTCCTCCACTTCCCCAAGCCTCTGACTCCTCACTTCTTTCCTTCGCTTCAATACTTTTAACCTTTCTCACACACTCATTGACTCTCATCATCATGTTCTATTCACTTTCACCATTTTCACAGTATTCACTTTCGCTCCATCTGATAACATAAATTATTCTTCTAAGTAACAGAAATCGCTGATGATGTTCTACTGATAATGTTCAATATGGTTGTGGAATTATGTTTTGAAGTTCCAGTGGAAATGCAGGGGTGGGGGTCTGCTTATGTTGTTGTAGGACTTTGGAAATTCCGTATTTTTTGAAAAAAAGCGCTGTAAATCCTTGTTTTTGCACGCGATCATCGCGATTTTCAGGTTTGATGTGTGTGCGCGAAATATGCAATTTCCTTCGTTATTTTTTTGAAAGAACCGCTCTCATACATTCTTTCAACAATTTCCACTGGAACCTCTCATCATGCAAAATCTTTATATATGGATGAGTTCCTGTGGAAAGTGGAACTTCAGATTGAGATTGAAAGACGCAAAAGAGGTCATTGAAGTGCTGCAGCAACTGGAAGGTCTGAGATGTCAAACTAAGCAATAGAGGCGCCATATGAGCAGCACTGCTATATCATCACTTCATTCTCTCGCTCATCCATCTCTCAAGCCACTTTTCCTCATCAAACTCCTTCGCCTTCGGTGAAGTTGAAGGAGCTCCGAGCGATGGCATGACTGCACAAAACAGCCCACTCCCGGGAAATGAGACCACTACGGAGGACCCTCAACAATACCATCAAGTTTTTTCCTCACGGATTTTGGAAGGAAAAGGAAGAATTTGTGCATTTCAGCATCGTAGAATCTCAGGTCAAGCATTCTTGCTCTTCTCATATCTACATGTTCAAAGTCGAGTTTGCCTTTAACGCCCACGAGGAACCCCCAGGGAGACGCGAGACCGAAAACGGGAGACAGCAATATTTGAGTGTTTTCAAAAACCGCTTTCATGCTGTTGAATGTGTTTATGAAATCATTTGTGAGCGGATACAGGCTTCCAGCCTGCGTCACGATTATACCGGGTTCTCTCAGCACATCCTTCGCACACTTGTAGAAATCCTCTGTGAACAGGTTTTTAGCATGTCTGACTGGATCTGTTGAATCAACGATGATGACATCATAAAAGCTGCCATTTATTGATTTCAGGTATCTCACACCGTCGTCATGCACTATCTCAGCGCGCTCATCGTCAAATGAACCTCTGTCTATGCAAAGATGCAGACGACTGAGGTGTATAACGGCTGGATCTATCTCAACGAGCACCGCACGTTTCACCTCGGGATGCTTGAGAACTTCTCTCAATGTGCCGCCGTCTCCGCCGCCTATGATGAGCACGCGCTCAGGTGAGGGGTGAGCAAGCATTGCAGGATGCACAATCACCTCGTGATAACTCGCTTCTCCCTCCTCAACAAGCTGAATCGCACCATCTATGACGAGCATCTTGCCAAAATTCGTTGTCTCGTATATCTCTATTCGCTGATACTTGCTTCTGTAATCGACAATCTTTCGCTTCACCTTGAAACACATGCCATATCCCTCAGGATACCACTCCACATACTCGCCCGTTGTCATCTCCCTCATTTTTGCTGCTCTCGCCTCGCCATATTCTCCTCAATGAGTCCTCTGTCTATTTTAATGATGCTCGGTTTTTCGGATTTCAACACTCTCACAATATATTCGCATGCAAGCATGGGCATAGTGTGGTCTCCGCATGTGTATATGTCAACAGATGCATATCTGTGCTCCGGCCATGTGTGAATAGCAATATGACTTTCAGCAACAAGAACAACTCCTGAAACGCCATGAGGATTGAATTTATGAAATTTCATACCGACGATCGTGGCTTTTGCATGTCTCGCAGCATCTATCAATATCTTCTTTATGCACTCTATACTGTCCAGTATCTCTGGATCGCATCCGTATAGGTCCATTATGATATGGGTTCCCAGCGAAGTGCCTATGGTCACCGTCCGCATCTCCACTCTCCGTCATTGTCACGCTCTTCTCACCACCGTGCATTTTCTTCTAAAATGAAACCTCTTTTAAAACTTGCGGTTTCACTCACATGCAGTCACAGTTTTACTCACACGCAGTCGCATCACCCACACGCAGCCACATCCTCAAATCCTGACAGTGAGGCTCCATGCGAGAGGTGCCGTCGGAGATGCGCACATATTCTAAATTTTTTTTTCACATTATGAAAAAGATATAAAGGGAGCTTCTCAAGATGTATGGCGAAAATGAGGATATTGGATGAGATTTTGGAACTACTTAAGGAGGGGAAGCCCACGATAGAGCACATAATGGAGCGATTCTCCCTGTCTCGGAATCAAGTGCTTGCGGTGTTGGAATTTCTCGCGGCATATGATTTCATAGAGCTCAACGAACATGAGATACGCATAACGCAATTGGGATTGGATCTGCTGCAGCTGCCGGGCGACATGGATGTTCTGAACATCAGGACGCGCTCATTTCAGGATTCTGAGCAGATTATCGATGCTGCGCGTGTTGACCACATCAGAGGCGGATAGCCAGCCCCTTCTAGCTGTGGCCACTCCATATTTGATCACATCCCGCATCTGCGTGACATCGTGTGCATCTGAGGAGATCGCTATACTCACGCCGAAATCCTTCGCGAGCTTGCAGTGGACATCGCAGAGGTCAAGCCTGTCGGGATGTGCGTTCAGCTCAAGGACAGTGCCTGTGTCGCGTGCCACCTCCATCACACGCTCCATATCAAGAGGATAAGGCTCTCTTCTGCCGAGAATTCTTCCCGTGGGATGTGCGATAATGTCGACATTTGGGTTTTCCATAGCGCTGATAATGCGATCTGTCATTGTTCTCCTGTCCTGATTGAGCTTTGAATGGACTGCTGCAATGACAACATCAATCTCTTTCAGAATTTCATCATCAAAGTCAAGCGAGAAATCTGATTTTATATCAACTTCAACCGCTGACAATATGCGGAATGCGATTCCCGCGTGCTCAAACTTGCGGTTCAACCTCTCTATCTCCTTCTGTCTCTTTTTCAGCTTCTTCTCGTCAATTCCTCCCGCAATTCCAACTGACTTTGAATGGTCGGCTGCTGCGATATACTCGTAATTCAATGATATAGCGGCGTTTGCCATCTCCTCTATGCTGTTTTTGCCATCGCTGTAATTTGTGTGGACATGAAGATCTCCCCTCAAATCATTTATCTCAATCAGTTTTGGCAGGTTTCCAGACTGCGCCGCTTCTATCTCACCCCAATCCTCCCGCAACTCAGGCGGGATATAAGGCAGACCTACACTTCGGAAAACATCTTCTTCCCTCTCCCCGCATAATCTCCTCTCACCTCTGAATATGCCATATTCGTTTATTTTCAATCCCTTCCTCATTCCCAGCTCTCTTATGCGTATGTTGTGCTGTTTTGAGCCTGTGAAATAATGTGTTGCAGCACCAAAGGATTCAGAAGGCACCACACGAATGTCGGCGTTCATCCCTCTGAATATCACGGAGGATCTCGTATCTCCTCTCGCGATGACCTCCTCAACTCCATCAAGTGATGTGAACGCATCCATAACCTCCTCAGCATCATCCGCCGTCACAAGTATGTCAATATCGCCTATCGTGTCCTTCCACCGCCTCAGACTGCCCGCAATCACAACATTCCGCACTGATTTAAGAGATTTCAGCGTTTTCGCAATCATCTCAGCATATGGCAGTGCCCTCGCAATAGGCACTCTCCCCGTATTTCTGCGATATTGAGATATGCCTCTGAGTATGTTTTCCTCCGCCTTCCTTCCCAATCCAGACAGTTTTGACAATTTGTGCGCTTTGGCAGCCTCTTCAAGCTCATCTACCGTGCATATTCCAAGCTCCCTGTGAATTTTTGCTATGGTTTTCGGACCCAAACCCGGTATTTTAAGAAGTTCAACGAGCTCAGGAGGCACTTCTTTCTTCAGTTCTTCAAGCTTGCTGCTTTTCCCGGTTTTGACGATCTCCACAATTTTCTTCGCGATGCCCTCGCCTATGCCCGGAATCCTGGTTAATTCATAAACGCCTCCTCCCCTCTCAACAATGCTGCGCAGGTCCTGCGTGAGAGTCTCTATGGTGCGTGCCGCACGCCTGTATGCTCTCACCCTGAACGGATTGTCTCCCTTTATCTCAAGGATGTCCGCTATCTCGTCAAAAATCTTCGCTATGTCTATGTTTATCATCTGATATTCTTTTGATAATATGCAAAAATCGTTTGCGCTATGATTTTATCATTTCGCCTCGTATTCAGCAGGATGGGGAAGGTATATCTCGTCGGTGCAGGACCCGGAGATCCCGAACTGCTGAGTTTGAAAGCATATAAACTGTTGCAGGAGGCTGATGTTATACTCGCGGATTATCTCATTCTCGGCGTCAGAAAGATGATTCCTCCCGGAAAAAGGGTTATAGAGGTCGGAAAGAGCGGAAAAGATGACGGAAAAAAGACATCACAACACGAAATAAACAGGTTGATGGCTGAGCTCGCACGCAAATATGACAAAGTAGTTCGCCTTAAGGGAGGGGATCCTTTCATATTCGGCAGAGGCGGCGAGGAAGCTGAGTTCTTGAGTAGAAACGGTATTGATTTTGAGGTGGTGCCTGGCATAAGCACAGCCACCGCAGTTCCCGCATACTTCGGCATACCGCTGACACATCGTGAATACTCATCCTCACTCACGATCATAACAGGTCATGAGAAACACATCTCAGATCATGAGATGCAAACAAAAATGGCTCCCACTCGTCAGGCTCAGACTCAGACTCAGGCTCAGACTCAGACAAAAACTCAAACAAAAGCAAAAACGGATGCGAGCGGGGGAGGTGTGAACTGGTCTGCAGTCGCAGCGTTGGGAGGGACAATTGTGATGCTTATGGGTGTGAAAATGATGGAGCGCAATGTAAAGCGGCTGCTGGATGAGGGCATGCCAGCTGAGACTCCTGTTGCAATACTTGAGAAAGGCTTCACAGAAGAGGCGAGAGCCATCATCGGAACGCTTGGCGATATCGTGGAGAAAGCACGCGAGGCACATGTTGAACCGCCGGCTGTTATTGTGATCGGTGATGTCGTGAAGCTGCGGGATATACTTGGTCATTCATCTCAGAACTGTTCACTCAAATCTTCGCATTAACGAACGCATGGACTCTATTGTTCTCATACCTTTCTCTCCAAATATCTCTCCTATCCTATCACGATAGCGATTTTCTATCCTAATACCTTCCCGTTCAAGCCTTTTTGAAAGTTTTCTGTGAAAATATTTTCCTTTTCTGTCATAATCTGTCAGTATAACGACACATTTATATTTTTTCATGTGCTCTATAAACATGTCATATGAGCAGCGAGCCCCCGGATACATCGCTATATGCTTCACTACGCCCATTTCCTCAAGCGCTCTTTTATCGTTCTTACCTTCAACGATGATCGCATCCACATACTCATCCTCATCCATCTCACGCAGCACATCCCTCAGCTCCTCATAAATCTCGTAATCTCGTCGCATCATTCCACATCACTGCTTCTATCAGCTGTTATGAGGGTAAAATAATAATGAAATAATATAAAATAATAAAATAACAAATCAACAGCGTTTTTGAGTGGCGAGGTCAAGTGCGATTGCAAGTGCTTTAAATATGGCTTCGGTTTTGTGATGTTCGTTCTCGCCACCTGCGTGAATATGTATTGTGAATTTTGCGTTTTCAGCAAATGAGCGGATAAAGTGTGTGATGTCCTCGGTGGCTGTGTCTTCTATTGTATGATGGGCGAATTTCACTCTCAAAACTACGAAGCTCCGCTCACTGATACCTCCCACATCCACTGCGCACATCGCAATCGCATCATCCATCGGCACGATCGCATGTCCGAACCTTCGCACAGAAACACGCTCATCAGCGCCTCCCATCGCATCTGCGAACGCACGTCCGAGTGCTATGCCGACATCCTCAACGATATGATGTGCGAGGTCACCGCTCGCACGCAGCCTTATGTCAAAGAATCCGTGGCGTGCAAATGTGGCAATCATGTGATTTAAGAAGCGAATTGGAGTGTCTATCTCACAGTCGCCAGAACCATAAATGCGCAGATAAACCTCAACATCCGTTTCGGCAGTTTTCCTCACGCATCTCCCCTCTCCACGCCGTGTCATCATCTCCTCCTCATTCCCTTTCTCCCTTTCTCACTCAGCGCATCTCTCATTTCTCTCATTTTCCTCATGCTCCTTATGCTCCTTTATTGTCTGTTCGTCAGCTTCTGCGGTTGCGAGTAGCATGCTTTCAAGTGTTGCCTCATCCACATCGGTTGAGACGCAGCCGCTCCGCGTGAGTATTACGCCAACAGCCGGAATGCCTCTGGCGGCGGCGAACCGCATTATCTTGTAGAGGTCGTTCTCACATGCCACTCCGATGACCGCTTCTGGATTCTCGCTCACAATCGCACGCTTCGCAAACTCGCCACCTGGCGCAACCCGCATATTTATGCCTTTTGATTCACAGATGATCTTCATCCTGCCTATCACACATGAGCCACAGCACTCACATATAACACCGCTCAAAGGCGAAACTGATGCGGGACATGAATATCGCAGACACTGAGGCAACAACAGCAGCCTTCTGCTCAATGGTGTTCTCAGGTAGGAATCCCAGTGCACAGTGTTCATCAACATAACTCCAGCACGGTCAACAATCGCCGGATTCATATGAAAATATCCCATCACAGCCTTGAGCGGTCGGTTGAAAAAGTTGAGCAATGCAAGTGAAAAACGAGGAAACAGATCTCTCTTGAAAAGCGCAAAACACGCTGAAATAATCATCAGCACGAAAAACACAAGAACAGAAATCAGAAAAACCTCCCCTATAAACTCATATATCGCTGACATCCTCACAGAAACGCACTCCTCTTCACGCACTCATAATCACATTAAAACGAGTTTCATCAGGTTATCTGCCGGCATCTCATGCTCCTTTCCAATGGCGATCGCGCATATGTTTTGTATTTCGATCTCCTTGACATATAGAAATCCGATAATTGTGCCTATGTTTAGGGGATATCCTCTTATAATGCTTTTTACACGCTCGTAAAACATTTTTCTCAGTGCTTTTTCAAATGGAAGAAGCGAGTGTTCTGATTCATAATCGGGGATTGCACGCTCCAGGCTCCTTCTTATGATGCCATCTGGCAGTGATCTGATTGAGGAAGGTATGTCTTCGGCGAATGCAGCATCTCTCAACTTTTCAAAAGGCAGCGAGAATGCGAATGGCAGAAGGTCAGCTGTTGTGTCTTCCTGCTTGCATCGTAGAAATGCGATCACATTCGCAATGTCAACTTCAAGACCGACAATCTCCCTCACAATCCTGCGGTCACCACCATGCAATCGCCTCGCACTCTCAAAAATCGCGGTAAATATCTCCTTATCAAGCGCGCGCTCAAGCGGCAATGTGTCTCCGTCTTTTCTCATATGCGCCATATGCGCGCTGAGCACGCTCTTATATGGCTCCTTGAGACGATCAAAAAGCGCATCAATCGTGATATCCTCCCTCGCAAGCATTGTTATTCCGCGCTTGAAATAATCATCAACGGGATACATAAGCGGCTCGCCCGCATGTCTGCGCGCTTTCAGCCTTATTATCGCCTTCAGGTTCTCAACCTCAAGCCTGCGGAAGAAATGGTGAAAAAAATTGCGCAATCTCTTCTCGGTTACGGAGCGCATGATCATCATGTATTGCGCTGTCAGCTCTTGCTTAAGCGCACGTTCCAGCTCTCTCGCATCCCCCGCTCCTGTTGCCACTTTGCCATATGGTGTGTTCATGAGCGTGGAAATGAACTCATCCCATCCCTCAGCCTCTATCAGCGCTCTTATGTCACCCGCATCCAAAACATCAGCAAACCTCGCCCTCACGCGCGCATACACATATCCATATCTCGCAACACCGGACAAAGCCATCAACCCCCCGCCGCGCCGTGCGCATCGCCCGCTCTATAATGGGGCTGCCGAGATTTGAACTCGGGTCACCAGCACCCCAAGCTGGGAGGCTGACCTGGCTACCCCACAGCCCCCTCACTATTGTTTTCCCTATGCATCCCTCATGTATGCATCTGCATGCATCATATATCGTCTGCCTGCATCATATATCGCATCATATATCATATGAAAGAGCTTTCTGCATCCATATAGAATTCCGTTTCGCTTATGCGTTCTGTGAATCCTGTTGAATGCTCAAATGTCTCTATTCGTATGAGATATGAGTAATACCAGCGCTTTTCAGGCAGTTTCGTCACCACAGTTCCGCTTTCCCTCGCTGCATTACGGATATCCTCATCCGTTTTGTCCTCATATTTCCACAACTCATACTCGTTGAAATTTCTGATTATATCGGTGATGACAACATTGAAATCATTCAGCAACATTTTCTGCAGGTTGAACCACTTATACAATGAGCTTTCAACGCGTGTCAGCCCGAAATACCCGGCGGAGCGTCTTGATTTTCGCAGTGCAGCGATGCCACGACCTATAAACGCCCTCAGCGCCGTGAGTGTCTCGGAAGGGTCTGTGGAGAATGTGTCAAATTTTCCCCTCAGATCATCAGGAAATTCATCCCTCAGGTCGCATACAATCGCTTCAACATCCACATCAACTCCTCTGCTTGCTGATTTTATGAACTTTATAAGTCGCTCGTCTATGTCCATAACGAACACCCTTTTTGGAAGTCCAGAAAGCGCGAGTGCCACGCTCACAAGGTCATCATCACCCAGAACAAGTATGTTTTTTGATGCGACATCGCCTCGTGAATGCATGAGCACAACCCTCGCAATCGTCGTTTCAGGCGTTACATGACCCTGATCAAAATTGTATCTCGGTGCGGGTCTCCTCTTCACAATCTCACGAAACACTTTCAGGATGTTCTCATATGTATCTGTGATATCTGTTGTCCTGCCATGACAGCACTTGCACACATAATCCCGCTTCTCATGCACATGCACATCAGCATGCTCCTCAAGTGTTATGATGTCATCGCATCTCAACATGCCATGCCTCTGCAACACCTTAATAATGCATGACACAAGTGGAAGTGGCTCCTCACTGATGCGCACGATATCCCAGAAATCCGATGACACAGCAACCGCGGCAAGCACATTTTCAATGCTGCGCATATCAACAGGAATCTCAGTCTCACGCTTTACTTCCATCAATATTCCTTCCATAACATCATTCGCCATGATCACCACCTCATCTCAACACAACAACCCAACACACTCGCACAATCACGCTTTTCTCCTCCTCTCTCTCCCTCTTCTTCTCCCTCTCCCCATCCATCCTCCTGGAACGCATCACATCTGACGGAGCACATCTCTTGCGATTGATATTCGCTGTATTTCCGATGTTCCCACAGCGATGCTCAATATCCGTGCATCTCTGAATAAGCGCTCTGCCATACATTCTTTCGTGCAGCCCAGGCCGCCGTGTATTTGAAGTGCACGTGATGCGGCGTTCATTGCCACTTCAGAGGAGAACAGCTTTGAAATGGCGGCGTATTTCCTGAACGCACGACGCTTCCTCTCATGTTCAGCCTCCCCTTCATCAGCCTCTGTGTATCCGAAAACTTCATCAGCAAGCGAGGCAGCCCTGTATGATAGAAGGCGAGCAGCCTCAGTCTCGGTGGCAATGTCGGCAAGCATGAACTGAATTGCCTCAAATTCCGCTATGGGCTGCGAGAACTGCTCCCTTCTTTTCGCATATTCCCTTGATATCTCAAGACATGCCTGTGCGATGCCCACTCCAACGCCGCTCAGCGCCACTCGCTCCACATTAACAGTCTCCATCGCTATTTTGAAGCCATCTCCTTCGCTTCCTATGAGATTCTCTTCCGGAATTACGCAGTTTTCAAAGCGAATACCTGTTACAATGCATCCCCTCATACCTAAAAGGTCAAGCATTCTCGTGAATTTCATTCCTTTCGTCCCTTTTTCAACGATAAAAGCGCTCATTCCTCTGTGCCTTTTTGACTTATCTGTGTATGCGATAACCGTATAAATGTCAGCGAGCGCTGCATTTGTTATAAAGGATTTTTCACCGTTTAACACATATTCACTTCCTTCTTTCACAGCGGTTGTCTGCATTGATAGAGGGTCTGAGCCTGCCTGAGGCTCCGTCATTGCGAAGGCGCCTATCTTGCGACATTCGCACAATGGTTTCAAAAATGCGGCTTTCTGCTCTTCAGAACCCGCGAAATGCAGCGGAAACATTCCTCCGAGCGCAGCGCAGATGAAGAAGGAAACGCTCGGACTCGCTTTCGCAATCTCCTCCACAGTGACAGCAAAACTCATCATAGGCGCACTCGCACCGCCATATCTGCGAGGGAGCGGAATGCTGGGAAAGCGCATATCCAGAACCTTCTCAATTAATCCTCGCGGTATCTTCCCGATCCTGTCTATCTCAGATGCAAGCGGAATGACCTCTTCACGCGCAAATTCCCCTGCTATCTTCTGAAATGCCTTCTCCCTCTCACCCAGTTCAAAATCCATCTCATCCCTTACAAAAGCAGAGGAAGCTTTTAACTGTTCATGAGATGAGGGGAGGTTGTGATGAGGAGAGGTTGTGAGTGGTTCTTGTCAGGGCGATCTTGGAGCAGAGGTCCGGGCGGATGGTCATGGGTTCTGCAAACTGAATCAAAACATCAGCGCACTGCATGGCAGGGAAATGGCAAGGAATATATAAAATGACAGAATCAAAACATAGATGAGCCGCCGTAACTCAGTTGGTAGAGTGTCCGGCTGTTAACCGGATAGTCACAGGTTCGAGTCCTGTCGGCGGCGCTTGCTTCACACTCATCTGCCCTATCCCCTCACGCATTTCCTCAGGCGTGAGCACAGAGCAATGCCTGGAGAAAAGCGCTCGCCGGCGAAAATGGTGAAACGACACAGAATCTCAAAAATCAAAATCAAAAAGAAGAAGAAAGAAAGGGAAGAACGGGGGATTGCTTCTCAGTGCTGCTCGTTGTTTCATTGAATTGAATGTTGTTTCACTGAATTGAATGAGCTAAAGCATTCTCCACGCATATATGAACCGCTGAATGGCGGTGAGATGGGAGAGAAATGCGATAACCACCACAATCAAACCGAGCGGTGTGAGCTCACCGAAAGGAGAAATTATGGGCTCGCTGTGGAATGCGTTGAAAATCGTGGCACCTATTATTATCAGCAGCCTGTCAGCCCTGCCGAGAACTCCTCCATAAACGCGATGCAACCCGACAGCCTGCGCCTGAACGCCAACATATGATGAAAGGAGAACTCCAATCATCGCAACGGCGCCAATGTCCCATCTCACGTGCCCGCCCATGATTATCCCAATTATTATGAAAACATCTGAATATCTGTCGAAAACATGCTCAAGAAAATCACCTTTTCTCGTTGTATTATGAGTTGCGCGCGCTAAAATACCGTCAAACATGTCAAAAAATGCGTTCAGAGCTACAAAAATCCCGGCAATCAGCAGTGTCAAATTGAACTTCGCAGATGATCTGGATGCTGCAAAAAAAACACCAGACAGTGCAGCTGTTAAAAGTGCAAGCAATGAGAGAATGTTTGGCGTGAATCCTCGCCTTGCAAGTGATATAGCAATCCTTTCAGCATACGCATTTCGCTCAATGAAATTTCTGAAAAGCGCATCCGCAGTCATGTCCGCTCCATCCGCTCCAATCCCATCCACTCCAGTCAACGCTGCCAGGCGCATATCTCTCACGCATCTCGCAGATCTCACGCATTCCGTTGTTTGAGGCGCATGCAATCTCAGTTTCAATTATCTGATGCACGACATCCGCAACATCCTCAACGCACATGTCGGTTGTGTCTATCTCATAGACCACTTTGCAACGCTCAACTGCCTCTATTAGTATCACATCAAGAACCTCAGCATGCACATTTTCATCTATTTTGTGAGGTTCAAATCCCTTTTTAATAAGCCTCCTGGCAAGTTCTGGCGGAGATGCACGCAGAACGATGGCAATGTCAGGTCGCAAAAGATGAGATAAATGACCATCCAGCAGCAGAACACATCTGTAACGCCTGCTTCTCTCGGGATCATCACGCTGCGCGTTGTGCATCATGCGTCTGTGTTCTCCGCGCACATGTGTTCTCAGCCTCCTCATATCTGCGATGAAGCAGTGCCTTTTCCTGTCGTATCCGCGATGATATCGCTTGCGTATGATTTCGTTCAGATCAATTATATTGAGAGGCGATGAGAAGCGCATCCTCTTCAGACATGCGCACACACTTGTCTTCCCCACACCGGGAGTCCCTGTCAATGCGATGATCATATTTCCCGCCGCTCCTCCCGCTCTGATCATGAAGTTCCTCTGAGCAGCGCTTCCTCCCTGCGTCTGTCCTTGAGGTCAAGTTTCACGATCTTCACATTTGAAGGATGTATGGGCTTTGGCACTTCTGAGAGGTCAGATCTCACCACCACAACACCCTCTACTGTGATGCGCTCTCGCTTCAGATCAACTGAGAGAACCTTTCCCTCATGTCCCCTGTCATCGCCACGCATTATCCTGACAACATCCCCCTTACGCAGCGGAAAGCTGCGCCTTCCGTATTTCTCACGCAACGAATAATCAAGCATCGCGCTCACAAACTTATGTCGCCTGTGGAGAGGCGCGTTGAAGCGAGCCTTCCTCTGCTTTCTCGGTTGTTTTGACTTTGTTATCGCAACCATTCCACAATCACCTCCTCCCTTTTTCCTTTTTGGATTTCCAATTATAACACAGTTTCGGCCACATGTGAAAGCGAGGGTGAAAGCGAGGGTGAAAGCGAGGCTGGAGTGAGATGCGAGAAGGAAGAGTTCTCGTTACGGGTGGAGCCGGGTTCATAGGCTCGCATGTCGTTGACAGGTTGATGGAGAAGGGGTATGAGGTGATTGTGCTCGACAACTTGAGCGCTGGAGATATCTCATTTCTGAACGAACATTTGAGCGACAGAAAATTTGAATTTCACAACACAGACCTCCTGCATGAGGATTTGAGCAGATTTTTTGAGCATGTGCATACAGTTTGGCATCTCGCAGCAAATCCTGAGGTGCGTGTTGGCGCTGAGGATACGAGGATACATCTTGAGCAGAATATAATCGTGACACACAGGGTCCTTGAGGCTATGAGAGAGTGTGATGTGCCTCTAATGGTGTTCACATCAACATCTACTGTATATGGAGAAGCTCTCAGAATTCCCACTCCTGAGGATTATGGACCTCTGATGCCGATCTCTCTGTACGGAGCCTCAAAACTCGCATGCGAAGCAATGATATCAGCTTATTGCCACACTTTCGGTATGAAAGCCGTCATATACAGGTTTGCAAATGTGGTTGGAAGGAGGTCAAGGCATGGCGTTATATATGACTTCATAATGAAACTCAGTAGAAATCCGCATGAGCTTGAGATCCTCGGTGATGGAACTCAGACAAAATCATATATTTATGTGGATGACTGTGTGGATGCGATGTTCTTCGGGCTTAACGCAATTGAGAACATGAAGCATGAGTGCAACAGCTCTGATAGCTCTGATAGCTCAGATGAACCTGACGAGGAGGGAGTTGCAAAAGTGTTCAATATAGGCACTGAAGATACTGTCAGCGTGCGCAGGATCGCTGAGATTGTGAGTGAGGAGCTCGGATTGAACCCGAAATTCAAGTTCACAGGAGGCAGGCGGGGATGGAAGGGCGATGTGCCCGTGATGCTTCTGGATTCCTCGGAATTGCGTGCGCTCGGCTGGAGACCGAGGTTAAACGCTGAAGAAGCTGTCAGAATGGCAACACGCGATCTCATCGCTGAGCTGAACTTCACGCAGAACACTTTACG
>Ga0164318_10003125_pt1 | contig 15595 bp, 10 predicted proteins | sample GuaBasSedimGuay9_FD_113734 | JGI IMG/M metagenome (GOLD analysis project Ga0164318, IMG submission 113734) | Subseafloor sediment microbial communities from Guaymas Basin, Gulf of California, Mexico - Guay9, Core 4571-4, 0-3 cm | ecosystem: Environmental > Aquatic > Marine > Hydrothermal vents...
AAAGTTTTCATCCCTCACTATACCAATCTTAAACTCGGTGTTAATAGTCTGAAGCCAGTGCCGTGTGAATTACAAGTGCTGGTAGGAGAGAAGAAATACCCGGTGACGCTGCATGTGATAAGCTTGGGAAAGACAGGTGTACAGGTCTACTTTATTGGAAACGAGCGCTTCTTTTCCCGTGAAGGTGTCTATCTCGATCCGGACACTGGCAAGGATTATGAAGACAACGACGAGCGTTTTGTTTTCTTCTCCCGAGCGGTTTTGGCCGTTATGCGCCAACTGGATTACAAACCAGATGTAGTTCACGCTCACGATTGGCAGACAGCGTTGATTCCTGTGTATCTAAAAACTACAGATTCCGATGATTCGTTTTTTAGCTCCACCCGCTCAGTTTTGACAATTCACAATCTGGCCTACCAGGGGAAATTCAAGCACGAACATTTCAGTTTGCTGGGATTGGGAAATGAGTTATTTCTACCGGCTACGGGAGCGTTTGAATTCTATGGTAAAGTTAATTTCCTGAAAGGGGGCATATTCCACGCTGACCGTATTACCACAGTTTCACAGAAGTATGCTGATGAAATCCAAACGCAAGAGTTCGGTTGTGGACTTGAGGGTGTATTGTCGGAACAAAAGGATAAACTGACAGGGATTCTAAATGGAGTTGACTACACAATCTGGTCGCCATCGTGTGACAACCAAATCTATGCCCGGTATCATATCGCCAATCTCTCCGGTAAGCGAACCAATAAGATAGAGCTACTTGGTGAGGCAGGTATGCCTGTCCGTGACAAGGTACCTCTGATCGGCTTGGTATCGCGTCTTGAAAAACAGAAGGGTTGGGATCTGGTTGCCAATGCGGCTGACCGCTTATTGAAAATGAATATCCAAATGGCAGTAATTGGCACTGGCCAGCAAAAATATCATGACTTGGTGAAAGAACTTCAGGTAAAATACCCCGACAAGTTCCATGGGTGGTTGACGTTTGACGACGTTTTGGCTCATCGCATTGAAGCTGCCTCCGATATTTTCCTGATGCCCTCTCAGTTCGAACCGTGTGGGCTGAATCAAATGTATTCCCTGAAGTACGGCACTGTGCCAATTGTACGCAAAGTTGGGGGACTGGCTGACACCGTTGTCGACTATGATCCCAACACTGCTGAGGGTACCGGTTTTGTTTTTGAAGAGTACAGTACTGAGGCAATGCTGGAAGCAGTAGAACGTGCAGTGAACCTCTTCAGTAAGAAACGGGCATGGACGAAAGTCATGAAAAACGGAATGAAGCAGAACTTTTCGTGGAGCCGTTCGGCTGCTCAGTATGTTGATTTATACCAGGAACTTATCAGTGATTAACTTCAAGGATGCTTTTTGAAAAGCTCTATCAGAACTGCTCTGTACATAGCTCCAGCGTTGATAGTCTATGCCCTTTTAGCTCATCAACTCAATTTCATTCAGGATGATGCCTACATCTCCTACCGCTATGTGGCCAACTTCCTTAATGGCGATGGACTGGTTTACAACATTGGTGAGCAGGTAGAGGGGTTCACAAATTTCGGCTGGATAATATTCCTCATTCAATGTGGTGCGTTAGGTTTTGATTACATCTTTTGGTCTCAAGTGCTTGGGTTTCTATTTGGGGCGGGGATGATTATTCTGACCTTTCTTGTAGCCCGCATTATAATCAGAGATCAGTTAGCTTCACTGATAACTTCATTGTTAGTAGGGGCAAACCTTTCATTGGCGTATTGGGCTCCTGCGGGATTAGAAACAGCTGCTTTTGGTTTTTTTGTTCTGTTTTCACTCTACTGTTATCTGAAACGCAGCTACTGGTTGATATGGGGTCTTCTGATGTCCGTATGGATTCGACCCGAGGGCGCTCTGGTAGCGTTGCTGTTGCTGATTGTTGAAGTGATTGAGAAACAACGAATACCAAAATATTCCCTTGCATGTGGCGTGACAGCGTTTATACTCTCGTTGCCGTTTGTAGCGTTTAAAGTTTTGTACTATGGTTCCGTCCTCCCTAATCCGTTCTTCGCAAAAACTGGTTTCAGTATAGCACAACTAATCAGTGGTCTGGAATATACCGGACGATTCTTTTCTCACTACGGTTTCTGGGGCGTTGGATTTATAATTATACTGGTGATGATAAAGCGACTTTCATCGCAGGCAAGAGCATTGTGGCTTTTCACTGTTCTATACATAGTCTATATTGTTCTAGTTGGTGGAGATGTACTCAAGGTTCATCGTTTCTTTCTACCACTGTTTGGTCCCTCGGCGATATTGATTATCCTGTCAGTCACACTCCTTATTAATAAACTCCCTATCAAAACCAGACGATTGATTTTAATACTGGCTGCAATTCCACTATTATTTCTGACCTATATACTGCCACTAAATTTTGTGACTAACTATAACGAACGAGAAAAATTCTTTACGAAGAAGATGCGACTGAAAGCCGAGCACATGAAAGCCTCAGACAGCACCAATTTCTCGGTGGCTCTGCCGACAATCGGAATTTTTGGTTACAAGTTGTTGGGACATGACATCATCGATATGGTTGGTCTCACTGATTCCACGATAGCCCGACACCCCGAGGAACCGATTCCCGGTATGGAAACCACATGGAAGGAACGGCGACACAACTCGGCATATATCCTCGACCGCGCTCCTGATTATATTATTTTCTCGACAGGAATCAAACCTTCAGCTCCCGCTGAAAAAGCACTGTTGCTCTATCCTCAATTTCAGCAAGCGTACAGAACAGTAGCGTGGTATTATCCAATTAATGAGGGTTCTGATGGGACTTTGAAACCAGCATACAAGAAAACCCACCCAATTGTAGGAGAACTGAGACCTACTTATTCACTGAAGTTTGTTGATAACTATAAGCTGGGTTTGGAATATAAAGATTCCAATCCGCAGAAAGCTATCGCATATTATGATCGAGCACTGAAAGCTTCTCACCGACCACCATACTTGTATTTGGTGTACTTCAAAGCTAAAGCGCACTTTATGGCAAATGATTTTAATGTAGCGTTAAGGACATTAAATGCTGTGGTGAAAGCAGATTCGACGATTTACGAGGCTCAACTTGATTTATACGTATATAGTATTTTATCTCATGATACAGCCAAAGCAGCTATTCATGAACGCTGGTTGAGAAAGTTGGTGCCATGGTATGTTGACAGGGTAAAAACCAACGTAGCTGGTATGTTGGAAAGACAACGAAAGTAAGTAGAAAACAATTTTACGGGGGAAATAAGTTGACAACGCTTACAGCCGATATTATCTATTAGGGCTGTTAAATAGGCGGGAATAGCTCAGTTGGTAGAGCACCACCTTGCCAAGGTGGCTGTCGCGAGTTCGAGTCTCGTTTCCCGCTTTTTTTTTGGCGGCATAGCCAAGTGGTAAGGCGGAGGTCTGCAAAACCTCTATTCCCCAGTTCGAATCTGGGTGCCGCCTTTTTTCTTATCAAATTATTACTCTTTTTAATCCAGGAAATTGTTATTAGAATTATCTGTCTGTTAGGTTTTCCACAAACGAGTGGGTTCCCTGATTGATTCATGTGGCCAAGTTCTGAAATCAGCCAGATATTATAAGATCTGGTTTGAATGTTTGCGTTTTGGGTAAGCTGAATCTTGAAAAAAAAGAAGCCCTCGCTGTGGCTGGCAGCCAGGGCTTTCGTCGACGAAAGTAGTTTTCTTCAAGCTAATGCTTAGCTTCGTTTCAACAAAATATCCAATCTCTTTGTGGTCTTACTTCACCAGCACCATCTTCTTTGTTTCAGAGAAGTTATCTGCTGCTATACGGTAAAAGTAAATACCGCTGGCGATGTCCGACCCATCGAACACGATCTCGTAGGTACCAGCTTCCTTCTCTTCGTCAACCAGAGTGGTCACTTCCTGTCCCAGAACATTGAACACCGATAGTGTTACATGCGATGCCTTAGGCACATCGTAACTGATCACAGTGCTTGGGTTGTACGGGTTAGGATAGTTTTGACTCAGGCCGAACTTAGTCGGCAGGTCCGGAGTATTCGGAGCAGCGCTTGCATCCAAAAGGGATACAGACACAGATTCGAATTCCGGTCTTTCAACACGGTTGTATGGAACGCCATCAATGAAATCGTGATAGACGAAACAAAGTGAATGTCCCGGGTTCTTCATCACAAAGGTTTCAAGTGTCACTTCTTCAAGTGATACATCGTTCACTTCAAAGATCAAGTTGGCTATGGGACCAGTACCGGCTTCCAGATCCGGCTTGTAAGCCGGTGTTATCTGCGGAAGCAGACCAATGATGACTGTGTTGTCGTCATTATTGATGTTAGCGATTTTAAGGTCAAAGTACTCCGTACGCGTATTTTCGAACGTAACCTCTTTCAACGTGACGCCTTCAGAGAACTTCAGCGGGATATCGATCGCTGTCAGATTGCTCTCGTTTGTGATGTTCAATGGCACAACGACTGTGCTTGCGTCTTTAGAGACTGCTTTGCCAGCCATAAAATTGTGTGCTGAGGCCGCAAAGACCAGCGATGGCGCCAGGAGGACAACAACTAAAATCGCTAGAGTGTTAATGCGTCTCATCAAAATTCACCTCCTCGGGTTGTGAGTGACTTCTTCCGACCAGTATTGGCTCCCTCATTCCATGGAAGTCAATTGGCCGCATTATTGCATCCGTAACGCGAAATCTATTCAGAGTTGCGATAATACGCACTCTTAGTTATATGGGGCAATCGATAATAATTTCTCTGCGGTGGGGTACCTAATAATACTATATCATCAGTGTTTTGTCAAGACCTTTATATTGGTATATGTTCGCTAAAACGCTGCCACCCTGTTACAACACGCGTTTTACAACACATAATAGCCTTTCCTATCGGTTGATACACATACAATGTGATAATAGTTCCATATTGCACACAAAAAAATGCGATTACACAACGGAAAAGATTTCCATATATTTCAACAATAAATCCTTCGCATTCGACGCAAATTTTGCGGTGTGATTGCTGACTACGTGATACAATATTTCAATGTGATTCCCCAAAATAGACTAACCAAACCTGTTATTATTTCTATGTTATCAGTTCTGATACATGTCTCACAGTACCCTTTGCATCTTTATTCAGATCATAGAAACATCTTGACTTGCAATCAGGTTTTTGTCTCATTATTAAGTTAGGGTGTAAGTGCTTTTTAGGCTGTCAATTACAGCCTGTCGGGGATGAGTAGCAACTTTCAGGAAGTTTATCAAATTTGCTTCTATATCTCCACTTTGTTAATTTTCAGCACGGAACCTCGAATGATGCAAACACGTACTAAATCTAAATGCGAACTCCGGAAGTGAGGGCAAAATGAGATTAGCCGATCGCGAACAGGATGGAGTAATAGTTCTGGAGCCAAAGGGCAAAATCATGGGCGGACCAGATGCCACCCTGCTACACGACAAACTGCATGAAATCATTGAGGCAGGAAAGAAAAAAGTTGTTATTGACCTGTCTAAAGTAGACTGGATGAACTCCACAGGCCTGGGTATCCTGATCTCAAGCTACTCGACCCTGCGCAAAAGCGATGGGGAGCTGAAACTGGCCAATGTCACTGAGAAAATCCAATCGTTGTTGACTATCACTAAACTGGTAACGGTCTTTGATGCTCATGATTCTGTCGAGGAGGCTATCTCTTCCTTCAAATAATCATTGTGAAACATCGCCACAAAATGTAACAATCGGTACGGCAGGTGTGACTTTGTCGAGCCTGCCTTCTTTTTGGAGATTGTCTCAATATGGACAAACCTGTCATCACTGAAAACAGAATCACTATCCCACCCAGCCTGGAATTTCTATCTGAAGTCGACTCGTTTATAGAAGGAATTCTACGAAGTTACGACACAGATGAATCGACAGTTGCCGATATAGCTATCTCGGTGTCGGAGCTTGTTAACAACGCAGTAACTCATGGGCAAAAGGCAGCATCGGATAAGGCTATCGTAATTGAAATAAAAAGTGTTAAGGATAAAGTGATAATCACTGTCTCTGATCATGGAGGTGGATTTGATCCTGACCAGCTTGATGATCCCCTGGCTGATGAGAATCTTCTCAAGGAAGTCGGTCGGGGTTTGTTTATCGTGAAGTCCCTGATGGATGACGTAGATATCAATGTATCTGCGCAGGGGACCGCGATTACAATCACCAAGACAATCAAGTAACCTTTGGAGCGAATACCAATTCCAGAGAATGAATTCTGAATTTATAAAGATTATAGCTTTTACGCTAACGGGTGGATTTCTGGTCTTTCTGGCCATTACCATAGTGCGTGATAATCTGGTTAACCGCTTGAATCGCATCACTGGAGCCATGCTGTTTTTCGCCGGACTCGGACCACTGTTTATGGCTATGGGAATGATTGTAAGTCAATCCCCGGAAGCTTCCGTGGGATTTAAGAACTCCACGCTCTATAATCTTCAATATGTTTGGGAACTATTCTTCCCGTTTCTATTGCTGTTTTCATGGATTTTCCCCGAGAACCGCTTGATGGGATTCCGATATTCTCGCCTGCGTAATCTGATTTTTTTGCCCGTTATTTTACACCTGTTTCTCCTGCTTTTTTACCGTCAGATATCAGGATTGCTTGGATCATTAAAGGTAGATGCCAATTCTGAAGGTTTCTCCCGAATTATTCTTATCCCGGTAGAGCGACTGTTTTCTCTTATTCTATTTGCGATTGGTTCTGTGCGAACATACCACACAATTATTTTCGAACTGTTGAATGTTCTATTTATTTTGACTGCTGTCTACTTTCTGGAATCAAGTCGGCGACTTGTTACCAACCCAAGATTGCTTACTCAAACCCGTGTTGTGTTCAAGGGAATTCGCATTGGCCTGGGAATATATCTTGTATCTGTCATTGGTCCACTGTTTTTCCAACAATTCTTTACGGACGCTGTCACTTCCATTTTATTAGTAATTGCCAGTGCGACTGGAGTGGGCATATTTGCCTATGCCACCATCCGATATCAGTTCCTCGATGTACGATTGCATTTTCGTCAATCATTTGTATACACGATAACGTCTGCTCTGCTCGTTGGGGTTTACATTTTGCTGGTATTGCAATCAAAGAAGCTACTGCAACCTCTTTTTGGAGCTCAGACGGAAATTGTAAGTTATTCCCTTATCATTTTGATACTGCTCTGTTTCCAGCCTATCAACAACGCTATTGATTCTTTTCTCCGTTCCATCTTTATAAGAACCCGCACCGACCATCGGAGTGTTATCGAACGGTTCTCCCGTCAGGTCATCTCGCTTTTTGACCCTCAGAAACTTCGTCAGATTATTGAGGAGACCCTGAAAACATCTCTACTGGTAGAGCGCGTCTATTTTATTTTGTACGATGATGAAATAGAGGAATATGCGGTACTTCTCAGCGATGATTTCCCGAGGAGGTTACCGTTGAACCGTGATGATTTGTTGCTGCGGGGAATCAATATGCTGGATTCCCCAACCTATTTACACTCGCTGACTGATTACATGGAAAACTCGAAACTGGCTGGTGTCCTTCAGGAACGTGGTGTCAGGCTGATTCTTCCCATGAAGGATGCCAACCATATGTTAGGTTTCCTGGCCCTGACCGGCAAAGTTGCAGGTTATAGATACTCGGCGGATGACTTTAACCTCCTTGGTGTACTTTCCAATCAAATGGTAACCGCCCTTACTAATGCTCGGCTCTATGTCGATTCGCTAGAACGCGCTCGACTGCAAGAAGAAGTTTCGATGGCTCGACAAATTCAATTGGACCTGCTTCCTTCAAGTCCACCAACTCTGGAGACAGCCAACATCTCAGTGCATTCTACACCCTCAAGAACCGTCGGAGGGGATTTTTTCGACTTCATCAGAATCGATGACCAGCGTATTGGTATCGTCATTGCTGACGCCTCTGGTAAAGGTATGCCGGCAGCCTTAATGATTGCTCAGATTCAGGCAATTATCCATAGCGAAGTCAATAACGGTAACCGCATCTCAACAATGTTTAACAATATGAATCAACTGATCGCAGAAGCGACATCTCCTGAGAAATACGTTACTATTTTCTATGGTGAATTGGACGTTACCTGTGGTGAACTGGCCTACTGCAATGGTGGTCACAACTACCCTGTACTAGCACGGGCTGATGGCAAGGTCGAACTGCTAAAAACCGGCGGTCCCCTAGTTGGCGCCCTGCCACACATGGAATATACATCTACCTCCATCAGATTAAATCCAGATGATATTCTGTTTATGTTTACCGATGGTTTATCTGAAGCGATGGACAAAGACGAACATGAGTTCGGGGAGGAACGAATTCGAGAAATGGTGTCTACAAATCGCAGTAATAGTGCTCAGGAGATAATGGACTGTATTCTTAATGATGTTCGCATGTACGATCCCACTTATCCCCCACGCGATGATACCACGATTATTTCGCTTAAACTTAATGATATGCTGGTTCCACATGAATAAACATCACAAGAATTTCGATGAGGCCAAATTTTCGGCTCGCAAGGATAATCACTGCGGTTATACTTTCTGTCCACTGTGCTCCACCAAACTGATTGAAAAAATGAGAGACGGGCGATTGCGAATGGTCTGTCCCAGAACTGAATGCGGCTTCGTTTTTTATCAGAACCCTGTGCCTGCGGCTGGTGGTTTTATTGTACAGGATGATCAGGTTCTTCTGGTCAAACGTGCACATCCACCGAGGATAGGCTGGTGGTGTTTCCCTGCCGGTTTTATGGAATGGGGTGAGCATCCCAGCGAGACAGCCATACGTGAGGTAAAAGAAGAAACCGGACTTGATATCAAGCTTGGACCTTTTTTTGAGGTATATAGTGGAGATGATGACCCCCGCACAAAAGCTATTTTGATACTATACCTGGCTAATATAATAGGAGGTGAATTGCACGCCGCAGATGATGCTCTCGAAGTACGCTTTTTCAGCTTCGATGAACTTCCTAAAAACATCGCTTTTAAATCACACATCCAGGCTCTGGCTGATTACAACCAACGTTTTCGCAAGCGCCCGTGATGCCATCCGCTTTTGGGACAAAGATACTTCGCCTGCTGTTACTTTTTGCTATGGTTCCTTCTATCTTGCTGGCTGTAGCAGGGTATTATCTGGCAACAGAAACGACTGGACTTTCATCGGGAACAACCGAGGATCACTTTCGAAAATTAGCGGATTACTACAGCCACCGTACATTTTCAAACATTCAGACAGATATTGATAATTTAGCTCAAGACACTTCCACGCAAACAACGTTTATAGATTTTGCCTGGATAAAATCCTACGAGCAGACCACATGGCTAATTCGTGACACTCTGCTAACATCTTCCCTTGTCTCTCTTGTTGGAGATGCTGCAACTCGGAAACAAGATGGTTTTGTCGAAACGGATAATCTGGTTATCCAGTATTCCTGTCGAGAGATCGAAGACTCCGTGTTTGTTTGCGCAGGAATAGTGCATGGTAGTGGCTATACCTCTATGCTGTCTTCTTATACATCAGATCGTATTGCACGATTGTCCAGTCTTCAGTTGCATAGTCGCTACTTGTTGTTTCTTGGGATTTTGTTTGCAACACTTGCCATTTTATCCGCGACTCTTGCTTATTACTTTTCATCACGAATTTCTCGGAGCCTGTCGAGACCTGTGACAGAACTTGCTCATGCCGCAGAAGCTATTGCAGGAGGGGATTTCAATCATTCAATAAGTACCACCGCAACAGGAGAGCTAAAGATACTCGTCGAGAGTTTTAATCACATGGCCGCCCAACTGGATACAACAACAGCTCTTCTGACTCAGGCCGAGCGTGTAGCAGCATGGCGTCACATTGCTCGTCGCTTTGCTCATGAATTAAAGAACTCCCTCCAGCCTATCATAATTTCATTATATCGAATCGAGAAGGCTCTTAGTGACACAACTGCGTATGACTCGGTAAAAGAATCACTACTCGCTGTATCGGATGACCTCAAACATCTGACTCGTCTGGCTGATAGGTTTTCCCAACTTGCCAAACTCCCTCCTCCCACCCTCGAAAAAACAGACCTTGTTCTCTTACTTCAATCAGTTGCTGATTTATATAGCGAACAGCTTAACCATTACAATTTCTCTATTGAGCTTCCGACAAAGCCGATTTATTCAGAATTAGACCCTACTTATTTCCGGGAAGTTTTGCATAATTTACTTAAGAACGCAATGGAGGCTACTCCAGCTAATGGAATAATCATGTTAAGCCTGCATCAGAACGACAATGAAGTTCAAATTGTTGTTCGTGATTTCGGTAAAGGCTTTCCTGATGATATCCAGAAAGCAGCGCGAATGCCATATTTCACTACCAAATCCACCGGCAGTGGACTGGGACTGGCCATTGTCGAAAAAACTGTCAATGAACTTTCTGGCCGACTCGACATTTTCTCCGCACCGGGAAAGGGGACAACTATTACGATTACACTGCCAAAGGCTTACAAGGGACACCATCATGCCTGAACGCATTCTTATTATTGACGACGAACCAAACATTACGAGGTCATTCTCATCGTTGCTTAGCGATGAAGGATATTTCACAATATGTGCCAACAGTGCCGAGGAAGGATTAAAATCACTACGTAAACAAAGATTTGATCTGGTACTCCTTGATCTGAATCTTCCAAAAATGTCAGGAATTGAGTTTCTACAGTCTCTCAGTGAAAGTTCATTATCACCAGAAGTTCTTGTGATTTCAGGGCAGTCCGATATTGTCACTGCTCTGGAAGCAATAAAGACAGGCGCTGTCGATTACCTTGAAAAACCTGTCCCGCCGGAAAAGCTTGTGACCAGCGTGCGATCAGCTCTATTGCTGTCCACTGCCAATCGTCAAAGAATGCTGATGGTCGGAGAAATCGATTCCACATCACAGATAATCGGACAATCACTCCCCCTTCAAAGACTTCTGGATGCCGTAGACCAGGTAGCCCCAACCGATTCCACTGTCCTCATTACCGGTGAAAATGGTACTGGGAAAGAACTGGTCGCCACTCGCTTGTATCTCCAGAGTAAGCGTCGCGACAAACCTTTCATCAAAGTGAACTGCCCCGGCATTCCCGCCACTCTGTTTGAGTCGGAGTTGTTTGGCCATACAAAGGGAGCTTTCACAGGCGCCGTCAAGGACCACCCCGGGAAGTTCGTTCTGGCTGACGGTGGGACGTTGTTCCTTGACGAAATTGGTGATTTACCCATAGAGTGCCAGGCAAAATTGTTACGAATAATCGATACCGGTGAAATCGAAAGACTGGGGGAATCAATAGAACGCAAGGTTGATGTGCGAATCATCTGCGCTACCAACCGCGATCTAAGAAAACTAATTTCTGATAGAAAATTCAGAGAAGACCTATTCTATCGTATCTCAGTCATTACTATAGATGTCCCACCATTGCGACAACGTCGTGATGACATCCCCGCCCTGGTCGGTGAGTTTTTACGAAGGTTCGACCCCGGGGAAAGCTGTCGCTTATCTCCTGATGCGATGGCTTTTCTCACCACACTCGATTACCCTGGTAATGTCCGGCAGTTGAAAAACATGATTGAGCGTATTACGATATTTAACCGAGACAAAACAGTTCACCGCAATGATCTTCTTAGTGATATTCCATCCTCCGGAGGAACAATTTCGCATGACAAAAAAAACTTGTCATTAGCTGAGCTCCTCAGCAATTATGAAAAAAACCTGTTGGCTGCAATGCTTAAGGAAACGGATGGTAATATTTCGGAAGCTGCCAGGCGACTTGGAATTGACCGCGCCAATTATTCGAAGAAAGCAAAGGAATACGGATTGAAGGAATCATGATGTGATACAGTGCATAGGCGTGGCAAATCACCACGACAAGCACTGCCCAATAAAGACAAACTGTTGATATTCCACAACTTGATTGTCTGGCACGTGATTTGTTTATAGATGTTGGTAAACGGAGGTAGTTATGATGATAGCAAGCACAAAAGGATTTTGTTGTGTGGTGGCACTTGGATTTCTTCTAGTCTCATCCTTGTTCGCTACTGAGAAAAAGTACCGAGATTACCAATCTCAAGCGAAGTATGAACATCTTTTCGAGATAAAGTTTGACCACAAAACAGTAACGGTATTAGTCCATGAGGGCGAGACCGAACTGAAGTACACGTTACCCCACAGCCGCGTGAGTATTGAGGCAGAGGCTGTCACTATTGGTGACTCAATTATCTTTAAGCGCGATGGCCTGTACTTCCAGGGAAGAACCTACCGTTATGACAGCATCTCAGACGCACAAATATTACAATCCGATGAATCCGTTACAATCATATTTAAAAAACGCGACAACGATTCTGATCGACCATCTCGACTGAAGCGCGGTAATTTAATCTCCTTTGATCGATCCCTGGTAGTTGAAGATGACGAGTTCGTACGCGGTTTAATCTTTTCTGTAAAGGGTGATATCCAAATATATGGTGAAGTGAACAAAGATATCGTTAATCTCTTCGGAGATGTTTTTCTTGCTCCGGGAGCAGTTGCTCGTGGGGATGTGGCTACAGTAACAGGTAGTATCGATGTTGCCAGCGATGCATCTGTCTACGGTGAACTATTCTCCGGTTCAGAAGAGGGAGGTTCACGAGTTCATCATTTCCGCAAAAAACTCAAATCTGCTTCACTTTCAGCTACCTTCTTTTACAACAGGGTCGATGGGGCTTTACCCTTCGGACGAATTGGTTTTAAGGACCTCGATTCGTTGTTACCTTCAGTCTGGGTATCAGGTGGATATGCATTTGAATCTGAATGCTGGCGATATAGTTTAGGTCTTGAACAGACACTATGGCGAAAGAAACCACTGGTTATCGGGGGAGAATTTTACCAGCGGCTGGCTTCGGAGGATGATTGGATCATCTCAGCAAAAGAAAATACACTCTTTGCACTTCTCGCAACTGAGGATTTCAGAGATTACTACGAAGCTGAGGGGGGTACTGCGTACCTGAATTTCAAACCAGTAGATAATTTGACATTTGAAACCAGGTTCCGGTCAGAGGAAACGAACTGGCTTTCCGCTCAGCCTCATTTGTGGTCTTTGTTTGGAGGGAATAAACTCTTCAGAAAGAATTTTAGCTCAATCACCGGCGTTAGTCGAAACGAAATTGATACTACCTCCAATGCCTCACTGTCAGTTGGATTGAATTGGAATACAGTCGATCCTGAAGATCCGTTTTCTCATTCGGGTTGGCACTGTGACGGAACTATTGAATGGTCTCATCCTGACTTTGGGTCAGATTTCGACTATCGCCGATACACAATGTCTGCAAGAAGGTATCAGAAAGTTCACCGACACGCTATGCTCTTATTACGTGGTATATTCGGTGGGAGTGATGGGTACATGCCTGTGTACAAGCAGTTCTTCCTGGGAGGGATAGGGTCACTTCACGGGTATAAATACAAAGAATATATGGGTACCCGTTTCTGGATGGTCAACACCGAATACCGTATTGATTTCCCGCGTTCTGATCTGAGATCCTGTATTCTCTGGGATGTGGGCCAGATAACAAACAATAACAAATTCACTTCAAATGATGATATAAAACACTCAATTGGTATAGCCCTTTTGCTCGGTGATAATCTACGAGTTAGTATGTCCAAACGGCTGGACCGTTCCTATAATGACGAGCCCCGCTTCCATGTGCGATTTGATCATTTGTTTTAAGTGAGAAAAATATGCTAACGTTTGTCCGTCGACGTGGCAGCCCAACACAGATTGTCACATTGATCCTTTTATGCATTGTAGTTCCTGCGACTGCTAATAGCGAAGACCACATCAATGCTGATATCTACATTGACAATGATTCTGTAGAAGTTTGGGTTGATCTGTCTGGGCTGGTGTCTTCTGAACGAATCGAACTGTTGAAAGAAGGGATAGATTTCGCACTGGAATGCCGCGTAGATTTCCTGCGCCCCCGACGTTTTTGGGGATCAGCTCAAATTAGCCAAGCCAGTAAAGCGATGGTTATTGGTTACCATCTGTTGGCGGAAGAATTCTCTGTGACATTTTCCACTACTGACACAATGATGAAAGTACACCGATTTGCTTCTTTAGCTGGACTTCATCACTTTCTTGCCGATTCGGTGGAGATACCGGTGATTAGCCTCGATAGTATTGAGACTGACAGACGTTACTACGTTGAGATTGCAGTAATGTGTATCTCTATGACTTCCCTTAACATAGCTTCTTTAAGTAAAACTAACGACACCCCCCTTAAGTTTCTCTTTAGACAATTTCTTAACATTACCAACTATGGTCGTGAGAAGCTGGCGGTTTCATCTGATCTGTTTCGTCCTTCTGACCTCCATTTAGGGCGTTAACTTTTTTGTTTCAAATCCCCGCTACTAGATAGCCAATACGTAAATTCTTATTGAATTACTCCGATACAATAAGAAAAGAACAAATATGTAAGGAATATACGTCTGTGGACCATACTAAATCCCATAGATCTCCCAAGTTTGGCAACTCAGGATCAATACCGATTGATAAAAAATATCAGGAAGACCCTGAAGGTTCGATTGATGTTCTTGCGGATTTGGAAGCCACTCTCGATGAGGTGGCTAAAGCAAATCCCAGAATTGAGAACGAAGACTCTCAATCACCTCGCAACAACACTGACCTGAAATCCATTCTTGAAGCATCTCTGGCAATCAACTCGTCGTTGGTATTGGATGATGTCCTCCAGATAGTTATGACTAGAGCTGTCGAATTCATGCAGGCCGAGCGGGGACTTATCATGCTGCTCGATGAGAATGAAGAATTGCAGATTCGTTCTGCCTATAACCTATGCAAAGAGGAAATGATGGAGGAAAACTTCAGGATTTCAAGTTCCATTACCTCTGAGGTTGCCTCTACTGGAAAGTCCGTATACACTTCGGATGCCTTATCTGATGAACGATTTGCCCAACAGCGCTCAGTCGTAGAATTACACCTGAGATCTATCATGTGCGTTCCGCTGAAAGTAAAAGGAAAGGTAATCGGAGTAATCTACCTCGACAACTCCAGCGAAACACGGATGTTCCTAAAGTCGGATTTGTTTCTTTTTGAATTATACGGCCAGATGGTTTCCAATGCCCTCCATAATGCAGAGCTTTATCAATCATTGCTGAATATGCATCAATACAACGAAAAAGTCATCGAGACATCTCCCTTTGGTACCATTGTCATTGATTCTGAAGGGTATATCACTACAATAAATTCGGGAGCTCTGGAAATATTCGATTTCAACAAAGATAACCTGAACAGACTTAACGAAGAAGAACGCAGAAGTTGCTTTGTGGATCAACTCATAGAGAGTGAACAAGCACAATGGCAGCATATGATAAACTCTGCTATCACTTCCCAAGAGGAGTTTTCGGACTCCCGATATTTTCACAACACAGGTTATCTGGAAAAAGTTTTGTCAATCAAGATAGTTCCCATTTCTAACCTTCCCAATGGTGGCGACGGAGTTATTATTGCCGTCGAGGATATCACTGAAAAAGTCCTGATGGAGAAATATGTGATTCTCTCTGAGAAGCTTGTTGCCAAGGGAGAAATG
>Ga0164318_10003126_pt1 | contig 15594 bp, 10 predicted proteins | sample GuaBasSedimGuay9_FD_113734 | JGI IMG/M metagenome (GOLD analysis project Ga0164318, IMG submission 113734) | Subseafloor sediment microbial communities from Guaymas Basin, Gulf of California, Mexico - Guay9, Core 4571-4, 0-3 cm | ecosystem: Environmental > Aquatic > Marine > Hydrothermal vents...
CCTGTGTAGGTTACTCATGGTTCAACTGTCATCCCCGCGAAAGCGGGGATCTAGCAAACTGGAAAATAAATCATAGCAATAATATGGAGTTTTATAAATATTTGTTATTACTTACATTGCAAGATCCCGGCTCTTTAGCCGGGATGACATATAAGTATACATATTGTATATAGCAAAAACTCCTTATTATTATCATCTATTTTGATATAGCAACACCTGTGTAGGTTACTCATGGTTTAACTGTCATCCCCGCGAAAGCGGGGATCTAGCAAACTGGAAAATAAATCATAGCAATAATTTAGTTATTTAATATACCGAGATTACCTATTTCGGTGTCGCTTCATTCGTAATGACATTTGATAGAACATTCTCTATCCAGATCTTTTTTCTAAAATAGTGTCAACAGCTTCAGCAAAGCCATCAGCAGATTCTTTACTTGTAATGTAATCTGGGAAGTTTATAATTTCAGCTTCAAAGTTTTTTAAATTCGCCACACCTAAAGTTAGGGGGAAAGCCTTAAAGATTGGTTCGTCATTAGGAGAATCACCAATATAGGTAGATTTATACATTAACTTGGAAAAATCAATGAGATATGTATTATCTACGAAACTTCTTACTCCCTTTATTTTATTAAATGATCCGTACCAACAATTAATATGTATATCTGATATTCTGTATACGGCACCCTCCTCAGTTATAATCTGACATATTCTGTTTATTTTTTCCCTGTCCAATGGTGAGACATCCTCACGATAATCAATTGCAAGATCAGCAAGCCTGAATGGTTGATCGGCGGAAATACCGGCTTCAGGAACTTCTTTCAATACCCTTCTTTTTATCCTTTCTAGTACCTCTTTTCCTTTCTTTCTCTCTTCGCTGGAAATTAAATATTGGCGTTGCATCTTTTTATCTTTTCTGTTATACGAAAAATAAAAAGCTCCGTTTTCGCCAATAACTCCTTTAACAGGCCACATTCTTGCGATATGATCGCACCAACCTGCAGGCCTACCTGTTACTGGAACAACATCAATTCCTGCAAGATTGAGTTTCCAGATGGCGGAGTAGGATTTGTCAGTGATCTGTCCGTTTGTTGTTATAGTGCCATCAATATCTGTAAAAAAAAGTTTTAAGTTTTTGCAAAAAGATTCCGGTATATCCTTGATAGGTTTCACAAATATATCCCTCGTCACTTTGATATAAAAATCCTATATCCTTTGATCCATTATCGTTGTTCTTAATCAAGGTTTAATACCCGCAGGTTGTATATAACTATGGTTTGTTTATTGTATATGCGATTCTTCACCCACAGTTGCCCTTATTACAGCATAGCCATCTTTCTCAATAGTACTTGCAACCTTTTTCTGCAGGTCTTTACCCGGCGTAAGGGCAACCATATAACCGCCCATACCTCCTCCGGTAAGTTTTGCCCCCAGTGCACCATTTTTAATTGCAAGATTACATAGATAAATCAATTTTTCGTGAGATAATCCCATATCAATTAGTATTTTATGATTTTCTGTCATTATTTTACCGACAGTTTCAAGATCATAGGAGATAAGAGCATCTTTGACTTTAAACACCTGATCAGTTATCAGAGCCATCTTATTCTTAAAATCTTCAGGATTGTTCTTTTTATAGTTATCTACAAGTTCGTCGAGTTTCCTTGTATCGGCAGACACCCCGCTGTTACCAAGAACAACCTCTATTGGTTTCTTTACTTTAATTTTTTCAACTATTTTTTCATCTTCTTTTAACTGATAAAGCATCAATCCGCCGTAACAAGATGCAGTATTGTCTACTCCAGAGGGGGTTCCATGATATGCAAACTCACCTTCCCAGGCTATCTGGTTTATTTCATCAATAGAAAGCCCAAGTTTAAACTCATCATTTAATGCACGTGCCAATGAAACGCAGCTTGCTGCACTTGCTCCAACACCACTCCCGGCAAGTAGGTTCCCACCAAATTTTATCTTTATTGGATTTTTATCTGTATCAATATTCATAACCTGTAATATTCGATTGATTGATTCAATCTGTAACTTCTCTTTACTTTTTTTATAGCCAGGAACTTCAATCCTATTATCCTCAAGTTGCCAACCGCTTCCTTCTGGAAGTCTTTCAACTATTGCCTCAGTATAATATGGGATTGAGGATACAATTGCTGGTACTCCCTCAAGTACAAACTGATCCCCAATTAGAATAGTTTTACCATATCCAATACCTTTACCCATAATCTTCCTCCTGTATAGATTAAATATCTTTATAACTTATACTTTTTATTACATAAAATAATTGCCTTAATTTTCGGTAATTTATATTTAAATAGCATAATAAAACATTAAAAATTGCTACAATATAAATTTACTGAATCTTTTACTGTTTATAAAACAATAGATAAGAATAACTCCTATATTATTGTTATATTTCAGACTTTAGCTTCCTGTTTTTGTATAACTTATTTGAAATGTATATTTCAATCTACTTTTAATTAGTAGCTTGCAGTATAGCTTCCATTTCTTCAATCAACTGTTTTTCTTTACCAACATCAATTGTAGTCGCTGCCGTTAAACTATGGCAGGCATCTGAAAAACCGCCCAATTTTTCTGTTGCTTCAGGAAGCAGCCTGTTAAGACCCATTCTCCTGCTGGATCTAATTTCCTCTTCCATAGGAGGAGGTACACGCATAGATATTTTTACCTGATTTATATCTATCTTACCAAATCCAGGAACTTCATTTGGAATTATTTGGAACCCTGCAATATATTTGTCCGAAGATATAAAATCCATTTTTTTTATGGCATCACAGAATACACCTATCATTTTAACACCCATTGGTTTAAATCTATCCTCTACATGAAACCACTGGATGTTTTTAGTTTTTAAGATTTCTCCATTCTTCAATCTTTCTATTTCATGATTAAATCTCTTATCTTTTATAGCTTTCAAATCTGCAACCATTCTGTCAGAATCTTCAGAAAATCCATCCAGGCATACTTTTATACCCATATTAGGCCCATTTTGATAAAAACCAACACCTCCAAGTGTATCAAGATAATCTTCAATCCATTTTCCGGTTAACTCTCCCCTATTTGTAATAAATATATACCTTTCACCTTCTTTTTTACCCGGATCTATTTTAATAAGGCCTTGATCGACTGCATCCTCAACGATTTTCAAATTTTCTCCGTAAACCTCACCATTAACGAAGAATTCATCCCCCACTGCCCCTATAGCAGCAATTTGTACTAAATCGATGTTCTTGTGATCCATCAGGGTAGAAAAAAGATAGCATGTAGTAGAAGCCGTTATGTCTCTATCACCTTTGAGGCCAAATAATTCTGGATCGCAATTAATAACATTTTTATCAAGGGATGGTTCTGCTTCGTGGTGATCGAGAATAACTACAAGGTTTCTACTGTTGTTTAGCTGTGATATTATGGGGGCAATCCTTCCAGCAAAATCGGCAAAAACAATAATTTGGTTTTTCATTTCAAAAATTTTATTGAGTAATGCAGGGTAAGGTTTTTCGAGAGCTATATTTCTTACTATATATCCTTTTCTTTCAAAAGATCTTTTTAAAATAGCACCTGATGTTAGTCCATCTGTATCATTATGGTGGAATAGATTTATAACTTTTGAAGGCCATTCAAAAATTGAGCTGATAGCATCTTCCATTCGTTTTTGTAATTTATCGTTCACTTATAGTATCCTTGCTCAAGATTCTTTTGTTTCATCAGTCCTGGATGATAGAAATCCAAATAGGACGGTAACCACAACAAGTATAGTAGATATCGCATTGATCTTTGGAGATAACCCAAATCGAAGCATTGAGTATATCTGTATTGGAAGAGTTCTCTGGTTTCCGACCAAAAAGAGTGTGGTGTTGAAGTTATCAAAGGATAGGAGAAAAGATAGAGAAGCTGACGATATTATGGCCGGTTTCAGAAAAGGTATTGTAATCTTGAATATCGCTTTAGCTTTATTAGCTCCAAGGTCCTGAGCTGCTTCTTCAAGAGAAGTATCAAACTTTCTCAAACGTCCCATAATAGTGAGCATTGCAAAGGATATAATGAATGAGGATTGACCAAGTACAACAGCCTTTAGACCTGGTTGAAAATGTATTTTATAGAGAAAGATAAGGATAGATACACCAAGAATAACTCCGGGTGTAATAATAGGTGAAAGAGCAAGGGCATAAAAAACATTCTGTCCAAAAAACCTGTACCGAACGAGGGCAAAAGACGTTGTGAGAGCTATAGATACGCTTAGTATTGTTACCGCTATTGCGACCATGATGGAATTCAATAAAGAGCCTTTAAGAAGGCTATCGGCTGCCAAGGCTTTATACCATTTTAATGTCAATCCCTTCATAGGAAGAGTAGGTGCCGGGCTTGTGTTAAAAGAGAGCAGCATAACAACAATCAGCGGGCCTAATAGGTAAACAAGAAATAGAACTAAAAAAACTCGATAAAATATTTTTTCAAATTTACTTATCTGCATTTTTATTCTTCCTCAATGACATCAGTTAGTTTAAGTCCAGCAATTTTTATAACTGCAAAAATGAATAGTATTGTGAGAATTAATAGGGTGAAAGCAAGAGCAGAGCCCAACCTCCAATTCATCGCTTTAAAAAATTTATTATAGATTAGTTCTGTAAACCATATTTCCTTGGTACCTCCGAGCAGGGTAGGTGCAATATAAGTTCCTACTGATAGCATAAAAACCATAATGGCACCTGACATAATCCCAGGTATACTGTACGGTATGACTATTTTTCTAATCACGTTAAATCTGTTGGCTCCAAGATCCTGGGCAGCTTCCATAAGGGAGTTATCCATCCCCTCAAGCGTTGAGTATATTGGAAGAATCATAAACAGCAGATAGTTGTAAACAAGCCCTACAATTACAGAGAAATTCGTGTAAAGCAGTGTGATTGGTTCAGTTCTAAGGTGTAGCATCATCAAAAATCTGTTTATGACTCCATGATCTCCCAGGATAATCATCCATGAAAATGTCCTGATTAATTCAGATACCCAGAAAGGTATTATAACAAGAACAAAAATCTTTCTTGCAACATTAGGTTTTGCAACTTTAGCAATGTAAAAAGCTATAGGAAAACACACAAGGAATGAAACAAACGTAACAAGTACAGCCACAAGGAGTGTTTTTAGAAAAATCTTAATATACAGTACATTAGTGAAGAAATATGCATAATTTTCCAGGGTTAATCCTTTTTTATGGTAGATTGGTCTGTATTTAAACGAGTCGAGAAACATCTGCAACTGTGGAATAACAATAAGGAATAAAATCCATAGCAACCCTGGTAGGAGTAAAATAAATAGGGTTAAATTCCTTCTAAATTGATCTTTGTTTTTTATTAATGTTAAAGTGCTCATTCTAATATTCCTGACTCTATTTTTTGGGGAGGTAATACAATAGCATTCTCTTTATCCCAAGCTATCCATACCTTAGATTCAACTTTCTGAAGATTAGCTTTGGATATGTTAGGAACTGAAACATCAATATTTAGACCGTTGTCGGTTTCAACCTCATATCTGGTTACCTGTCCTTCAAATATTACGGAGCGTACTACTCCCGAAAATATATTGATTTTTACATCTGGTTTTTCTTTTTCCATATATAGGTGAATCATCTCAGGGCGTATAAAAAGGTTTGCCTTTCCTCCTTTATTAATGCCTTTTCCCTTTCTACCAACTAGTTTGTACTTGTCGATCTCCATAATTACCTCATCTCCGGATATATCAGCGATTTTTCCTTCAATCAAGTTGTTCTCACCAACAAATTGAGCAACAAAGCTGTTTGCCGGATCATAGTAAAGGTCATCAGGAGAACCTATTTGCTGAATTTTGCCGGCATTCATAACGGCAATCTTGTTCGACATTACTAGAGCTTCACCCTGATCATGGGTAATGTATATAAAGGTCGTTCCAATCCTTGCCTGAATCTTCTTTAGTTCGATTTTCATATGTTCTCTTAATTTAAGATCCAGCGCTCCGAGTGGTTCATCCAAGAGAAGAACTGTTGGATGCAAAACAAGAGCTCTTGCGATTGCTACTCTTTGTTTTTCGCCACCGCTTAACTGATTTATTCTTTTGTTCTCGTATCCGGGTAGATTAATCACCTCTAACATATGGAATACCTCTTCTCTTATCTTTTTCTTTGGTTCTCCTCTCATTACCAATCCAAAGGCAATATTATCAAATACATTCATCATGGGAAAGAGGGCAAGGTTTTGAAATACCAGGTTTGTCTTTCTTTTATGGGGAGGTACCCCTTCCATAGGTTCTCCCCCTACCCATATTTTACCGGATGTAGGTGCTTCAAAGCCAGATATCATTCTTAAGGTGGTGGTTTTTCCGCATCCACTGGGGCCCAATACAGAGAAAAAATCACCTTTGTTGACCTCAAATGAAATGTTGTTTACGGCAATCTTACTTCCAAATCTTTTAACAAGATTTTCGACCTTTACATCTACCTCGCTCAATGCTTTCTCCTTTTAATTTATCGATTAAAGGTTGATATGTGTTTTAACATAAAATTAGTAACATAATACCAGGCTCATGGATTTCAGGTTAAACTAATAAGCTGTAATTGTACATTCTTTTATACCATCGATACTGCAGACCCTAATTCCAATATTACTTTACTCCTAATATCAGAGTTCTTATTTTTCAATAACGCAATATGTTTGCCAGTTGTTTTATTTTTTCTAAGAAAAATTGAATTAAGTATATCTTAATATCTTAGCATTTATAATGACTAAAAGCATACATTACTCCACTATTTTCTAGTGGCAATTATGTGCCATAATTTCAGGAAACAAGATGCATTTTTAATTGGGGAGAGTTTTTTAATCTCTCCCCAATGTTTATAGCTTTTTATTTTGCAGCTTTTAGTTTTTCGATATATTCAGACATCATATCTGACCACCAGCTGTATTCTTCGCCGTACCACCAGTAGTGTGCATCAGGTGGATAAGATTCTTTCATCAATTTTGCCTGTTCTTCAGGAACATAATCAAGTGCATCTTTTACTGCTGACATGAACCCACCTAGCTCAACCATTTTACCTGCATTTTCAGGTTCGAGCATAAAGTTGATCCACTTGTAAGCATTGTCTATATTTTCTGCACCAACAGGCATTGCAACTGAATCTATCCATGTTAAAGCGCCCTCCTTAGGTGTTATCCACTTTATTGGATTTCCCTGTTTTGCAAGATACCAGCCTGTGCCGTCCCATCCCATACCGACAATACAACCACCAGTAGTCATAAGCTCTATATTTTCCTGACGGCTAGTCCAGTACTTCTTAACAAGGTGTTTTTTAGAGATCAAGAAGGCAAGTACTTTATCGAGTATTGGGCGGGCGGTTTGCTCATCCTTATAGATGTCTCTCATTTCATGGCCTAATCCAAGATATAAACCAGCAGCAATAAAGCTGTGCAAAGTAGCCCTGTATGTGATTTTTCCTGCATACTTTTCGTCGAAAAGAGCACCGTAGGAATCAACACCCTCAGGTATAGCTTTGTAATTGTACATAATACCGGAAGCACCATAGGTATACGGAACTGCATACCTTTTACCGTCAATAATTCCGCCAAGACCTTCTGAACCTTTAAGGATAGCAGGTATAATGTTATCCAGTTTTATTCTTGAGTCGTCAAGAGGTTGATACAGATTATAGTCCATTGCCTGGCGTACAAGTGTAACACTTGGATAGACAAGGTCTGCACCCTTACCCTGGGAAGCCCTTAATTTCGCAATAAGCTCACCATTGTCAGAGTAGTAAGAGACATTAACCTTAATACCCGTCTGCTGCTCAAACTTTTTTACTACCTCATCTGGTGCATATCCTTCCCATGTCCAGATGTTTAAAACTTTTGATTCTTTCTTTGCAGCAGTAGACTCTTTCTGCGAGCTACCAAAGGCGAAAAATACCCCTGCAAAGACAAATAACAGTACAACAACAAGGGTTACTGCTCGTTTCATAACACCCTCCTTAAATAAGTTAGTTTTTTGTATTTTTTCCTGCTCCGCAGGAACAATAATAAACCGCTCAATCTATATCTGGTTATTCCTATTCGGATAAAATCTAAAATTTAATTTTGACAGCTTAATTTTTCACCAAAACATAAAAAATATTTGTTGCTCATTTTTATTCAAATTAATGTATGAGTCCAATCTAAAAACCATTTTTATAAGTTTTTAAAAAAAAGTCTAATTGATAACTTTTTACGGTATAAGCAATTATATATCATGTATTGTGTAAAAATTATAAAAAATACCAATTTAAGGCCTTTTTAGAATGAACTCATGTATATAAATAAAATTAATTGACTAAGGTTATTTAACCACATATTCAAAGCATAGAAATTACAAAAATCATGAGCTATATGTCTAATTTAGCAACTAAAACTTTTATCCCCTCTTTTTCGAGATCGTTTTTATATCCTTCATCTATTTTTTCATCAGTTACAAGAATATCTACCTTATCGAGTGGAGCTGTTATAAAGTTCGATACAACTCCAATTTTGCTGTGATCAGCAACAATGATGACTGGACCGGGTGTCCTTTCAATCATTTGGCGGGCTACCTCAGCTTCCTCCATGATAGGAGTTGTCAGGCCATATTTTATGCTTATACCATCAACCCCAATTATAGATTTACTGCCATATATCTGTTGTAGTGATAGAGAAGCAAGGCTTCCAACCAGAGAGTTTGATTGTTTACGATAATACCCTCCAATAAAGATTAATTCAACGTTACTCTCAGATATGTCAAAAAGAGCACTCATATTACTTGTAATTATTCTTACCTTCCTCGTTTTTAAATTCTTCATTACCTCTCTTGTGGTTGAACCACTATTGATAAGAAGTGTATCGCCATCCTCAATAATCTGTGTAGTAAGAGCGCCTATGGCTTCTTTTTCCTTCCTGTGGATTCGGGATTTCTGCTCATATAAAGGCTCAATCCGCATTCTTTGATTATAAACAGCACCACCGTGAGTTCTTTCGAGGATATCCTTTCTTTCAAGAATATCAAGGTCTCGACGAATTGTTAATTCTGATACTCCAAACATTTTACTTAATTCAGCCACTTTAACAACACCTTTTTGCTGTACAATTTCCTGAATTCTCTTTCTTCTGTCAGCAGGTATTAGAGCTCCTTCTTGAAACATCTTCTGTTATTCTCTTTAAGAAAAAATTTGAACGAAAATAAGGTTATAATGAACGTAAATGAACGGTATGAAACTGATTTATATTATATATGAACATTTATGAATGTCAAGAAAAAAATAATCAATTATTTTGGAAATACCTATTGTATTTAAAAAATTCTTTTAAATCATATTTTTTATAAAAATTATCATGTAAGTCATGAATTATTTAATTAGTGATATATAATATAAAGAAAAATATTTGTATATTAACCAACATAGAAAATAATTATTGACTGGTAAAAATCTAATAAAACTTATTGTTTGATTAAATCTTTAAAAATAAAAACACAGAAGGAGGTTTTTTATGAAAAAACTGGAATGCTTTATATTATGCACATTTATTTTATTGATAATAAATATTCTAATCGGTACCAGTGAGGTGTATAGCTTTAATGATAGTGCTTTTTACGGAGAAGATTTTATTTTAAATAGTGATATAGGATATGATAGGGTATACGAATTAAAAATGTTGAAAAAAACATCCGTAAAAAAAGTAGAAAAGAAAGAGAGATTTACTTTTTTCGGATATGGTAGCCTGAATTTCGGTGAAGTCACCTATTACCCATTTATACCTGTTGAAGGAAACTATGATTATACTAATGCATTTGGTCCCAGCTCACCAAAGCCATATAATTTTAGTTATGGTTTTGGAATAGCAATAGATTATAGAATAATGGATTTTTTAGGCATATTTCTGGATGGCGGTTCAAACTCCTGGAAACTCCTTTTGGCAAAAAAAGATGGGGATGCTTATGGTCAATGGGTTGCTGAGGCAACTGATTACGATTCGGCAGTTGTAGGGCCTTTTTCAATGGATACGTATTATTACATGGATACAGTGGTTTTAAGGACAGGAGCGAGATATATTGCTTCAAAAGGACTTTTTCAGCCCTGGATAGGAGCTGGCATTGGTATGTCTGCATGGCAGGCAACAATTGGAAATAGGCAGGAACAGAAAAAAATTGGAAATATTTCATCAGGCATTTCTATTGGTTACTCCTTTTTAGGTGGCACAGATTTGGTTTTTAAAGATTTTGTTATTAGGTTGTATATAGATTACGGTAGTGCCCTTGCATATCCAAAGATTTCAGGTCTTTTGAAATCGCCATATGATTCTGCTGTTTTTGAACCAATTATGGGAGAACACGCCACAGGTCCATATAAGGTAGGACTTGCGTTTGGAGTTAAGTATTAGTTTTCAAAAATGTTATTTAAGCCAGTTTTAAAATTTAAATAGAACTTCTCTCATCAGCATTCATACTTTCAGATATGGAAATATTTATCTTTCCTGACCTACTTTATGCTCTTGTTCTTGCAAATATACTTTCACCTGAAATATGGAAGTGGAAAGAAGATTCCTGGTTTCAAAATATTGAGAGAAGAACTCCTCTCCAGCGTGTAAATCGATTAAAACAATACATACTCGCGAAATTTTTTTAAGGTATAAGATATTGGTTGAATATATCCAGGTTTTATGATAAAAATTTATAATCTTTTATAATTATTTTGCAGTAATAAGAAAAATTATATTAAAAACAATGGAAATTATTTGTTAACCCTCTCCCCATAATGAGTTTTTTTAAGATTCTTGAAAATTTAATCTAATTAGATAAAAATTAGAATTACTAAAATATAAAAGGTGTTTAGTTTGGAATCATAAAATAAATTAAAGCATTTATATTTATATTGCTATTATCATTCAGATCCTTATTAAAAAAAATGAGAAGGGGTTAAAATGAAACCATTTTCCATATTATTAAGGCAGGGTAAAAAGAAAGAAGTATGGGATAAATACTGTGGTTTTACCAGCATAAGTGTTCAAGAGTTTATGGATATACAATATGGGTTATTAATGGAGCAGATTGATAGATTATGGGAAAGCAAGCTTGGAAGGAATATTTTAGGAGAGTCAAAACCTAAATCGGTAGATGAATTTCGAAAAAAAACTCCTTTGACAAAATATGAAGATTATCTGCCTTATCTAGAAGATCGAAATGAAGATGTTCTACCTGACAAAGTGTATATCTGGGCGCATACATCGGGTAAAAGTGGTGAGTATAAATATAAATGGGTTCCTTATACAAAAAAGATGTATGAAATATTGGGTAAAACTTCTTTTAGTGTCTACATCTTTAGTTCTGCCCGATGGAAGGGGGATATAAGGCTGGAAATAGGGGATAGATGTTTATATACTGTTGCCCCGCCGCCTTATTTATCAGGTATATTGTTGGATGTAAGTATGGATCAATTTGATTTTAATCTATTACCTGATCCAGCAAAAGCTAAGAAAATGGATTTTTTTGACAGAATCCAAGAAGGAACAAAAACTGCACTATCAGAGGGGATTGATTTTTTCTTTGGCATTACTAGTATTCTAATTAGGATAAGTGAACAACTTATGAATACTAAAGATATAAAAAAGAACAGATCATTAAAAAAAGAACTATTTAAACTCCCAATAGTAATGAGACTTTTAAAAGGAAAGCTGAAAGCTTTACTTAACGGAAGGCAAATGTTACCTAAAGATCTATGGAACGTAAAGGGGATATTTTGTACGGGAGCAGATACAGTAATTTATAAGGATAAGGTTAAAGAATTATGGGGATGGAACCACTGGAAGCATATGGCTCTACTGAATTAGGTGATGTTGCAAATCAATCCTGGAATTCTGCGGGTTTAATTTTTCATCCAGATAATAATTTTTATGAGTTCATTCCTGTGAACGATTATTATAAAATGAAAAATGATGCGAGATTTGTCCCTAAAACGCTACTATTAAATGAATTGGAGGAGGGAGAAGAATACGTGCTTGTAGGTACCAATTTTCATGGAGGCATACTGACACGTTATGTTACAGGAGATGTAATAAGGATTATATCTTTAATCGATGAAATACACGAAATATATACGCCTCAAATGGTTTTTTCAACAAGAGCAGATGATATAATTGATATAGGAGGGTTTACCCGTCTTTCTGAAAAGACTCTCTGGTTAGCAATAGAAAATCTTTGTATACCCTATGTTGATTGGATAGCACGAAAAGAATACATAAACGGCGATGCTTTTATACATTTTTATATTGAATTTAAAGAAAAGGTAGAAAATTTAAACGAACTTGCAGAGAAATTACACAGTGAAATCAAGGCGCTTGATCAGCCGTATGCTGAATTAGAAAGTATTACCGGGATGAAACCGCTATATATAACAATTTTAAAAAAAGGTGCTTTTAGCAGATACATAGAAAAGAGAAGAGCTGAGGGTGCAGATTTAGCACATATGAAACCAAATCATATAAATCCTTCCGATCAAGCAGTTGAAACTCTCTTAGAAATGAGTAATTGGAAATTATAAAAAATTGGAAATTACCTGCAACATGAGTCATAATATAGTTTAAGGAAGTTAACTCTGCACAATTAAGTTGCTACGGAAAATACCATGGGAATATCAATAAATGATTGAAAATATTGCTGTTTCTGTAAAAATAGTTGCCTTAATAGTATATTTAATTCTTTTTCTATTAGTAATTAAAAGCAAAGTTGAAGCAAAGTTAAAAAGATTATTTTTTCTTTATATCTTTGGACTTTTGATTTGGCAATTTTCATCTTTAATGATACATTTTTCCAATACAAAAGAAAGAGCACTTTTTTGGTATAAACTTTTAGGAAGTGGAGTTGCTCTACAAAGCATAATTTTCCTTCCTTTCAGCCAGGTATTTCTCAAAATCAAAAGGCAAAAATTTTTAACCTATATTTCTTACATTACTACTCTTGTAGTATCAATTGCTCCTTTTATCCTCAAAATGTATAGTGATGTTTATATTGGTATGGGTGGGTATTATATACCAGTTTTTACAAATCTCTTCTATTCTAGTGGAATAATCGGATATCTATTTTGGGGTTTTGGTGTATTCAATTTTATCAGGTATTATTTTTTAGAAAAATCAAAACTCCAGAAAAATAGAATTAAGTATATTCTCACCGGTGCTTTAATAGTAGTTATTGGGAGCACATCAAACTTTACTGTTTTACAGAGTTATCCTGTAGATATTTTGTGCAACCTGATAAATGCAATTCTAATTGCTCATGCAGTAAGGAAATATCACTTGCTTGAGTTGCGTATTGCATTAAAAAAATCTCTGCTAATATTTTTAGTTGTTCTATCAATTACGTTCCTATTCTTGATTGATAACTATCTTTTTAATCTAATACCAGGGTTCTCACAAGAGCAGTCTACAGTATATTCGGGAATTGTATCCGCAATTTTAATATTGGTTTTTATATTAATATTTCAGATTGAAAAAATTAATAATTTTGTTCAAAATATTATTCATCCTGAACAAAAAGATTATCAAAGAATACTTGAAAATTATAGCAAAAAAATTGCATCTCTTCTTGATATTGAAGAATTAAAGCAATCCTTCTTCAACATTGTAAAAGATACATTTGATACAAAATATTTAATATTTATGATTTATAATCCTGAAAAAAAGAAGTTTATTCCAAACTTAGTGATAAATGAAAAATCAGACAAATGCAATTTAGAATGTATTGATGGAGGGAGTCCCTTAGTTAATTTAATGTTAGAGCATCAAAGGCCAATACTTATAGATGAATTACCCTTAAACCCAATATATTCAAATATTGCCTCAAAAGTTTTAGATGCACTAAAGAAATCTTGTGTTGAAGTAGTTGTACCTATCATTTTAACAAATAGTCTGTATGGATTTTTGCTATTAGGTGAAAAGAAAAGTAAAAGAAACTATACTGTTCAGGATATTAGCTTTCTTTCAACTTTAAGCCATACCACAGCTACTGGAATTTCAAACTCAAAATCTTATCATGAACTTCAGTCCAGATTATCAGAACAGATGCTTTTATTTCTACTTAGTGAAAACTTTAGCAAAACTGAAGAATTAGAGTTTTTAATTAAGAGGGCCTGTCACATATTTGTGAACTTTTTGAATCTCGATTGGGCGACTATCGGACTTTTATTAGAAGGTTTTGAGGATAGAATTATAACGAACGGTAATATAATTGAGAAGGAAATTTCTCTTATTAAATCAATTTACCAAAAGATAAAGCAGAAACCGGTTTTAGCATCTGACAGTTTATTTGATGATTTCCTATTCAAGAGTGACAATCTCTTTAAAATTGATCTGGAGAAAAATATTTATGAGAAAGAAAATTCATTTCTTTTTATACCTCTATTACACGATAAAAAGCCAATTGGTTTTCTTCTATTAAAATTTAATGACTTAGAGCAAAGATCAAGATTTATTAAGGGGAAGTATAGTTTATTAAAAAGCATACAAACTGTTATATCACAGGGAATAACTCTACACTCTACTTTTTTGGAATTACAGGCGATTAAAAACAGAAATGAAATAATACTTGAAGGAGTAGGTAAAGCGGGGAATATCATTTTTATTACAGATATGCATGGAACTATTAAAAGGGTAAACAGTACATCAAATACACTTCTAGGTTACGAAAATTCAGAGATTGTTGGGCATAATATTTTAGATTTTTTAATATTTGAAAAAAATAATAAACCATATGAAATTGATAATATTATAAATCAATATCAATCAAATTCAGAGACTTATACTGCCTCTCTAATGAAAAAAAATGGATCCACAATGCCTGTGATTTTATCAATTATAGAAGTTAAAAATGAAGAGGTAGGGAACAAAACATATCTTTTTATTACCAAGGATATTACCGATATAAGAGTGGCAGAAGAAAACGTTAAGAAATCTGAAGAAAAATATATAAGGTTATTTAATGAGATTGATGAAGTAATAATAATAATTGATCCTAATGGAATTATTAGAGATATTAATCCTGCAGGGGTTGATTTACTTGGGTTTTTAAACAAAAAAAATCTTATTGGTCAAAATATAAGAAATGTAATTGACATAGAAGAAAGTGAATTTGACGAAATATTCAATGAAGTGTTGGAAAAAGGCCATGTTAAGAACAGGGAATTGAGTATTGAACGTAATGGTAAATTAAAAAATATGATAATTAACATTAATATGGCTTATGATGTAAATGGAAAACCATTTGAAGCAAGTGTCGTTATCCATGATATTACAGAATTAAAACTCCTTGAAAGACAATTTTTACAGGCTCAAAAAATGGAGAGTATTGGTACTCTCGCGGGTGGAATAGCTCATGATTTCAATAATATTCTCACTGCAATTCTTGGCTATACATCAATTATGAAGAGTAAGTTAGAAGAAAATAATCCTTATAATGAGTATCTTAGTGTAATAGAATCATCCGCAAAAAGGGCTGCTGGGCTCACACAAAAGTTACTGGCATTTGCAAGGGCAGGAAAATTCAAGGAAAA